>CETI01135302.1_pt1 | contig 30648 bp, 26 predicted proteins | sample 361441 | NCBI WGS metagenome assembly CETI01 (sample SAMEA2622478, study PRJEB7988) | marine metagenome | biome: marine biome (ENVO:00000447); feature: deep chlorophyll maximum layer (ENVO:xxxxxxxx); material: "saline water (ENVO:00002010), including plankton (ENVO:xxxxxxxx)" | depth 90 m | reverse complement strand
AAAATGATGAAAAATGATGAAAAATGATGAAAAAACAACTAATATGCCCACTTCAAGTATATCGCCCCCCATGTGAATCCACCACCAAAAGCAGCAAGTATTAAATTCTGATCTTTTTTCAACCGACTTTCCCATTCAGACAAGCAAATAGGAATAGTAGCAGCAGTTGTATTTCCATACTTGTGAATATTAACCATGACCTTGCTTTGATCCACATTCATTCTTTTTGCCGTGGCATCTATAATTCTTAAGTTGGCCTGATGAGGCACCAACCAAGATATATCTTCTCCTTTTAAGTTATTTTTTTTCATAATTTCTTCTGAAACATCTGCCATTTTAGTGACCGCAAATTTAAACACCGTTTTACCGTCTTGATAAATATAATGCTGTCCCATTTTTACAGTATCTGTTGTCGCTGGATTCAAAGAGCCTCCTGCAACCATTTTTAAGTATTCTCCTCCAGCACCATCAACTTTTAAAATAGAATCTTGAATTCCTACATCCCTACATTCACTAGGCTCAAGTAAAACCGCCCCTGCTCCATCCCCAAATATAACACATGTTTTTCTGTCAGTATAATCAACAATTGAAGACATCTTATCGGCACCCACGACAACTATTTTTTTATATTGTCCAGAAACAATATATTTATCTCCACAATCAAGGGCAAAAAGAAAAGCAGAACAGGCTGCTGACAAATCAAAACCAAAAGCATTTTTTGCTCCAACCTTCTCAGCGATTAAACATGCAGTGGCCGGGAAAAGCATATCCGGAGTAACGGTAGCACAAATAATTAAATCAATTTCATCTGGCGCTATACCTCTTTTTTTTAATAACTCATTAACAGCATTAGCTCCCATATCAGATGTTGCCAACAAAGGATCTTTTAAAATCCTTCTCTCTTTAATTCCTGTCCGAGTTGTAATCCATTCATCAGAAGTATCAACCATTTTAGATAATTCGTCATTATTTAAAATATAATCCGGAACCCAGCTAGCTACAGCTGATATTTTTGATGTTTTTTCTTGAAAAGTTTGGGCCAAAATAAATAATCTAAATTAAGCGTAAATATATCCTAAAAAGCTAACCCTACAAAAAAAAATCTAATAAAGGATTGTTCCAAAAGTCTACTTTAAATTGTCTCTGAAACAACCTTTCCCTTGTAATATAGTTTTCCCTCATGGACATATGCTCTATGGAAAACATGAGACACCCCCGTGTTAGGACATATTGCAATAACTGGAGAAGTTGCCTTATAGTGAGTTCTTCTCTTATTTCTTCTTGTTTTAGATATTTTTCTCTTTGGATGAGCCATAGCTAAATCTATTAATTTGGTTTGCAAATATATAAAAAAACACCATACAAACAACTTATATTTTGATATTATTCCTCCACGCTTTTTTCCTCAAGACCTGCACGAAGTTGTCTATTAGAGTATAACTTAACACCTAAAAATATGGCCGATAAAATGGAGTCGATGTTTACAGTGTTTTGTCCTGCAATATCATACGCGACCCCATGATCTGGAGAGACTCTAATCACAGGCAATCCTGCTGTATAATTAACGCCCTGATTAAAAGACATAAACTTAAATGGGATTAAAGCTTGATCATGATACATTCCTAATACAGCATCAAACGAAGCAAAGCTTCCTTTCCCAAAAAAAGCATCCGCTGAATACGGCCCATAAACCAAATGACCCTGATTAAAAAAATCATTAATCACAGGCGTAATCACGTCTATCTCTTCACTTCCAACAAGACCGTCGTCACCAGCGTGCGGATTTAAGCCCAATACTGCTATTTTGGGCTTAGAGATTAGAAAATCAACCCTTAATGTTTCAATTAAAAGATCTAGTTTATTTTTCAAAGAAGCCCTTGTAATTAACTTTGAAACTTTGGAAATTGGCACATGATTTGTGAGTGTCGCAATTCTTAATTTTTCATGACATAAAATCATTAAAGTATCCAAATCATTAAATGAATCTGACATATACTCAGTGTGCCCAATAAAAGATTTTTTTATTGTCGAAATATTGTGCTTGTTAACCGGCAATGTTAAAAGAACTTGAATACTATCACTTTTTAAATCTTTTATCGCCAAATCTAAAGACTGAATAGCAATCTGTGCTCCCAATGCAGAGGGAACCCCGGGCCTTATATCAATGTGATCATGTAAAATTTTAATCACATTGAGCTTTGATTCTGACAAACTTTTCGAATTATTGACCACATAATAATTTAAATCCTGAAATTCAGGATGTTTTTTTTTGTAATAGTTTAGCACCTGTTGTGGAACATATAAAATAGGTGTACAAAATTCAAATAAATTATTATTTGAAAAAGCCTTCAGAATGGCCTCCACACCAACGCCACTGATATCTCCACAAGAAATTCCTAAAACAATCTTTTTTTGATCAATCATGCTATCAATTATTGTTTATTAAAAAATCCACCAACAAGCGAACCCCAAAACCTGTCCCGCCTGTTTTATGATACAGATAATCTTGTTGTAAAAATGCAGCACCAGCAATATCTAAATGAATCCAAGGATAATCAACAAAATACTCTAAAAATTTTCCAGCAGTAATATGACCAGCTTCAGCACCTCCCAGGTTTTTAATATCAGCAATTGAAGACTTTAATTCATCTTTATAATCATCCCAAAACGGCTGCACAACAATTCTTTCTCCAACGACATTACCCGACTTTATTAATTCTTGCATGTGATCACTAAAATCTGTAAAAATTTCTTTTCTATAGTTCTCCATGGCCACTAAACCATATTTCCCTACAGTTCTTGCTGCAGTACCTGTTAAGGTTGCTAAGTCAATGACAAGTTCAGGCTTATAGCGCTTAGCGTAGTGTAATGCATCAGCTAAAATTAATCTACCTTCAGCATCCGTATTTAATACTTCTACTGTACTGCCATCCATCATTGTAATAACATCCCCAGGCACATATGCCTCACCGCCCGGCCTATTTTCAACAGCAGGAATCAAACCCACAACATAGCAATTTGATTTGGAGAGAGCTAATGCATAGATAGCGCCAATGACAGCAGCAGCCCCCCCCATATCACACTTCATCATATCCATTGAGTTTGGTGTTGGCTTTAGACTAAGCCCCCCCGTATCATACATAACGCCTTTTCCAACTAAAACAATAGGATTTTTTCTTTTTGATTTTTTTGATTTGTAGGTTAAAATATTAAATGTTGGCTTTGCAATCGAACCCTTATTAACACTTAAAATACCACCCATTTTTAAATCTTTGATCTTTTTTTCATTTAAAACTTCTAAATGAAATCCTGATTTTTTAGCTAGTTTTTTTAATACTACAGAGAGTTTTACTGCATTTAAATGAGAAAGGGGCTCATTAACTAAATCTCTAGCAATACATGCCCCTATAATTGAAGCTGAATTTATAGGATTATTAAAAGTGGTTGATATGTTAAATGCAGTGCCTTTAAAATTTGTTTTATGCTTATTGAATTCATAATTAGCAAGAAAAAATCCCTCTAGTAAATTGTCAAGTATTATTTTATTTTTACGCTTAGACTTATTTGAATACTCAACACTAACAGACTTAAACTTATTTGCTAGGGAATATCCTTTGTTTAAACTCTGAAGATATTTATAGATTGCCCCACCCTCTCGCCTTACTAGGTCACAAATTATTTCATGTGTTGTATCTTGATCCAACATAAAGCTTAATGGAACTCTACATGCTAATGTATGCTCAGATGACAAATACCAGGTAATTTTTTGAGATTTGTCACATTCATACAATATGATTTTAAATTTCATATAGTTATTATTTTTTAAATTACTTTTGTAGTCTAAAATAGACAATTAAAAACGCAATAAAAAAATGTTTACTGGAATTATAGAAGATATTGGACGAGTTGAAAACATCACAAAAGAACAATCAAACTTAATACTAACTATATCAAGTAAATTAGCAAGTGAGCTCCAAATAAATCAAAGTATAGCGCATAATGGAATTTGCTTGACAGTAATAGATAAAAAAGAACAAACTTATTCCGTATGCGCTGTAGAAGAAACGATAAAAAAAACTAATATTGGATTACTTGAGATCGGAGACTTAATTAATTTAGAAAGGTGTTTGTTGGTTGGCGATCGATTAGATGGTCATATTGTGCAAGGCCATGTTGACAACACCGTTAAATGTATCCAAATAAGTGAAAGACAGGGGAGTTGGCGGTTTATATTTAAATACGATAATAATTATCAGGATCTAATTTCTCCTATGGGATCAATTGCTCTTAATGGGATAAGTTTAACCATATCCAAAATTTACACAAATAAAAATTGTTTTGAAACAAGTATTATTCCCTATACATTTAATGAAACTAACCTTAAGCTTGTAAAAGAAGGTGATATAATAAATGTGGAATTTGATATTATCTCAAAACAAATTCTAAGGTTATCTCAAAATAAACTCTAAGATTATAGCAACAATTATTATTCTTTAGAAAAAATAGAGATATCACCCGAATAAAATTCTTTTTGTTTATTCGTCTGATTATAAACCTCTAGGGTATAAAAATAAACCCCATCATTAACATGTCCAGAATGATCATCAAAATAGCGCTCTGGAAATAATGTCGATAATGGCTTACTATAATAAGTGGTTTTCCCATCCCACCATTCCCCATTTAAGCCATATTCTGGGTCTATATAAACTACTGCCCCCCATGTATTATAAATATATAAAACACTTTGTGTGTATACATTTGGAGTCAAATCTGGAATTAAAAACAAATCATTTACACCATCTCCATTGGGGGTCAAACTATTTGGAATGGTCATCGGGCAGGATAGACCAATATCAAAATACGTGATAGAGTCACAAGACATAAATGAAAAAGAATATAGGCCAAATTCTGACACAACCGCCTGAGTAGACGTAGAATATGGATTAAGGATGTCAGCATATGAAGGTCCTGCTATTTGCTCCCAAAAACCCGTATTTGCTGGCGTGACAGCATCTAAATCAATGGTTAAAATACAATTCTGATGGTCTGTTGAAACAATATAGGGTTCAGCTATTTCAAAGATTAAATTTAAAGTGTCTGTAATTCCACAACTTGAAAAAGTGATTTCATAAGTTCCGTAGTCACTAACTGTCACAAAAGTAGTATTCCCATCACTTTGAAGACTCATTGTAGAGCCAGCTGGAATATTTCCCGGTACCCAGGATCCATTAAATGACGAAACTCCGGTAATCTCTGCCTCGAACTCACAATAAATAATTCCCGGATCTTCAATATATGGTGTCGGAGCCACTACATCAACGAATATACTAGATCCTGAGCCACATCCATAAAAAAACAATTCATAAACACCATAATCATCAACGGTAACTAACGGACTTAAACTTGTTGGATCACTAAAAGTAATATTGCCAGGACCAACACCTTCCCAATAACCGGGATCACCATCAACAATAGCATTTATTTCAAAAGCCTCTAAACAATAAACTTCTTCAGGGCCTGACAATATGGGAGATAAAGAGTTCATGACAACAACTTCTGAATCTGCCCCACAATTTCCTTCAAATGAAAACACATAAGAGCCATATTCTGACACGGTTGCAAATGTATTATTACTCATTGGGTTATTAATTTCCACCCCTTCTGACGGAACAACACTCCATTCTCCAAAATTATTAATCCACTCGTCTGCAATTAATGGAATTTGTTCTAAACAAAATAACGATTCGACACTTAATATGGTTGGGGATCCATCAACAACAATTATAGTGATTTCATCTATGCTTGTTCCACATTCATTTTCCAAAGTCCATGAGAACGTATTTGGACCAAAACCCAAATCATAAACAGTTGTGTTCGCATCTCCAGCTGATGCAATCACCCCTTCCCCGGAAACTAAAGTCCAGGCACCACTTTCGCCATCTAGCGGAATATTTCCGCTCAGAAGATATTCCGTGTCACAAATTTCATCATCATTTCCAGCATTTGATTCAGTAACAGGGCTCCCATCAGTATCGACAAAAATTGTTTCTATTACTTCACACCCACTAGGAGTACTAACATTTAGCTCATAGTCCCCTGAGCTCAAGCTATTTATGGAGCTTGAATTTTCAGATGAAATCACATTGCCATTACTTGACCAAGTGTAAGTAAATGGGCCCGTGCCCTCTACAACAACATTGACGCTTCCACCGTTAGGATTATCACAGGGTGTATTCACTATATCAATACTAGAGATCTCAACAGTCTCAAAAGTAATATTTACGTCACTACCCTCTATGCCCCCCTCAAAACCACACCAATCACCAGCTGTACCACACATTGAAGCTCCCGCAGTATAAATTACATCTCCACCAGGGACAACAACAATTTCAGGGCCCGTCCCTATTTCATTCCCAAATTCATCTTGCCAAATAATATCTGTTCCAGCAACGGCTGGTGCAAATTCAATTTCTTCAAGAAGATAGTCATTATCACCGTTAGGTGTAAATCTCCAAGCATCATTTTCACACGTCCATGCGTTCGGATAATTTCTCTCAATACCATCTGATCCAGTAACCACGTGGGCTATTGTTCCATTTTCATTATGTAACGCATGTATAGCATATCCGCTGTTCCAAGAGGAACATAGAACTTTTTGTGCAATATGTGTTTCTATGGCATTTGTGCTTTCAAAAAGCTTGATTTGACTGGAATAACAAATGTCTGTACAGGAATACATTGGTATCCCGCAAAAAGAGGCAATAAATATTCTATTTGGCTCTTCTCCTATAGTAGCATATGCAATGATTCCATTGCCGTTAACACCCGGATTAATATCTTGCCAGGGGCACAAAATTGAGTTCATTGGAGGATCCGTAGCACTAGGAACTGCTTCATTAATTGTCCAATCAGAATATGTGTTTGCCGATGCTGTATTAAAAGTGAGATAATTGTTTGAAGCTAAAACAACCTGGTTATATGTGTTCCCATAAAACTGAAAATCAAATCCCATATCAATAACACCTCCATGTAAATCGTCCGTATAAATACCTGAGTCTGTTAAGTCAACTGAAAACGCTGTTGCCGTTAAAGTTACTGAGGTTTCGCCCTGTTCTCCATCGCAGAGTATTACATCTTCAGACGTAACAACTTGAGAAAAAGAAATTCCATTGCCGCTAAACAATAATACAATAAATGTCCAAAAAAACCTCATATATGATTTGTCTCTAAATCGACGTATAACAAATATACTAAAATCACAAGTGCGATAGAAATATGTCAACTAGAAAAGTTAAATTTGCATACACAGAAATACATTAACATGTCACTATTAAAAAGTCAGATTCGTAATTTTTGCATCATTGCACACATTGACCATGGAAAAAGCACTTTAGCTGACAGGCTACTAGAGTTTACAAATACCATTTCAGTGAGAGATGCTCAAAATCAACTACTAGATGACATGGACCTGGAAAGAGAGCGCGGAATTACCATCAAAAGCCATGCTGTACAAATGAACTATACGCTTCAGGGTCAAAATTATATTCTTAACTTAATTGACACTCCTGGACATGTTGATTTTTCTTATGAGGTTTCTAGGTCTATTGCGGCTTGTGAGGGAGCACTACTAATTGTAGATGCTGCACAAGGAATTGAAGCACAAACCATCTCTAATTTATATCTAGCACTTGAAAACGACCTAACAATTATTCCTGTCCTAAATAAAATTGACCTCCCAAGCGCAAATCAAGAAGCCATAAGAGATCAGATTGTAGATCTGTTAGGGTGCAAAGAACAGGATATTATTGGCGCATCTGGTAAAACTGGACAAGGAGTAGAAAGCATTTTAAGCGAGATAATAAGGCAAGTGCCTGCTCCTACAGGCAATGAGAGTGCCCATCTACAAGCATTGATTTTTGACTCAGTATATAACCCTTTTAGAGGAATCGAAGCTTATTTTAAAATAGTAAACGGCAACTTAAAAAAGGGAGAGAGGGTAAAGTTTTTTTCTACGGGAAAAGAATACTTTGCTGATGAAATTGGGACATTGCGTTTGGATAAGAACCCTAAGCAAATAATTCAAACCGGCGATGTAGGCTATATTATTTCGGGAATTAAAAATGCTAGCGAAGTAAAGGTTGGGGACACAATAACCTCTGTTGACAACCCATGCCAAGAGCCAATTTCTGGATTTGAAGAAGTAAAACCAATGGTGTTTTCAGGTATTTATCCAGTAGACACTGATGACTATGAAGAATTAAGAAACTCCATCGAAAAACTCCAATTAAACGATGCATCGTTAACTTTTGAGCCCGAATCCTCAATAGCTTTAGGGTTTGGTTTTAGGTGTGGGTTTTTGGGGATGCTACATATGGAGATTATTCAAGAAAGACTAGAAAGAGAGTTTAATATGACTGTTATAAATACTGTTCCTAATGTTTCATACCAGGCATATACTAAAAAAGGGGAACATATTCAAATTAATAACCCATCTGACTTTCCTTCTTTAGATAAAATTGATTTTGTAAAAGAGCCATACATAAAAGCTCAAATAATCACAAAAAGTGACTTTATTGGGCCGGTAATGAATTTGTGTATAGAGAAACGTGGCACCCTTATATCACAAGTGTATTTAACTACTGACAGGGTAGAGCTTGCATTTTCTATGCCATTAGCGGAAATTGTGTTTGATTTTTATGATAAACTGAAAAGTATTTCTAAGGGGTATGCATCCTTTGACTATCAGGCGGATGGAGATAAAGAAACTCATTTAGTGAAATTAGACATTATGCTCAACGGTGATCAAGTAGATGCTTTATCCTCTCTATTACACAGAAAGCATGCATATGAAATTGGGAAAAAAATATGTATTAAATTAAAAACCCTAATACCAAAACAACAATTTGATGTCGCCATTCAGGGGGCTATAGGATCAAAAATAATATCTAGAGAAACGGTCAAGGCATTGCGAAAAGATGTTACAGCAAAGTGCTATGGTGGTGATATAACTAGAAAAAGAAAATTATTGGAAAAACAAAAAAAGGGAAAGAAAAAAATGAAACAAATCGGAAGTGTTGAAATTCCTCAATCTGCATTTCTTGCAGTATTAAAATTGAATGATTAAAATATGCTTTTTATATTTGTAAATTATTAATCTTAAATGTAACTATTATGGCTAAAAAAACTACTACTAAAAAAACTACTACTAAAAAAACTACTACTAAAAAAGCTGTCAAAAAACCTATAAATAAAAAACAAGATGACCATTCAATGGGCGTTATGCTTCTAGCGGGGGTTGGACTTATCTTATTAATTTATTTTGGGTCTACTGTCACGATAAATGAAGATTCCGGCATGGACAATAATAGTTCAACGCAAACTGAGACAGTAGAAAAAAGCGTTGTTATTTCCGGAAAAACCTATTCTTCAAAAAAAGAAGCGAAAAACAAGCTAACAGGGGTCCCGCAATCTCAAATGACAGACGAGGAAAGAGAATTTTATGAAAGTTATCAAGATTAATTACACATATTTATGGCAGGACATAGTAAGTGGGCTAACATCAAGCACAGAAAGGGTGCCCAAGATGCGAAAAGAGGTAAAGTTTTCACTAGAATTATTAAAGAAATTTCTGTTGCGGTAAAAGAGGGGGGGGATGACATTAACTCTAACCCAAGACTGAGAACTGCAATACAAAACGCGAAGGGCGCAAATATGCCTAAAGAAAATGTAGACAGAGCTATCAAGAAAGCTAGTGGTGATGGCGGAAACACCTATATGGAGGTCACATATGAGGGCTATGCTCCACATGGAATTGCTGTATTTATTGAGTGTGCAACGGACAATATTAATAGAACGGTGGCGGAGATAAGGTCCATTTTTAATAAACATGGAGGAGAATTAGGGAAAAATGGATCTTTAGAGTTTTTATTTGAAAAAAAAGGAGTATTTATAATAGCTCAAGACCAAGTTACTATCGAAGCAGACTTGTTTGAGATGGAGCTCATAGATTTTGGACTAGAAGAGCTCGAGTTAAAGGATGGCTATTTTAATATCTTATGTGACTTTGATCAATTTGGTGTCATGCAAGAAAAATTCACAAGCATGAATATAGAAATAACTTCCGCGGAAACTCAACGAATTCCACATGAAACAAAAAATTTAATCGCTAGTGAGGGAATAAAATTATTGAGTATTTTTGAGAAATTTGAGGAGAATGATGATGTGCAGCAAGTATTTCATAATTTAAATATTACTAGTGAAATGTTAGCAGAATTGAACCAATGAATGAACCAAAAAAGATAAATGTATTAATACTAGGGTCCGGTGGGCGAGAACATGCCTTAGCCTGGAAAATTCAACAAAGTCCATTAATAAATAATTTATACGTGGCCCCCGGAAATACCGGGACTAATTTAATCGCAGAGAATCTGGAAATTAATATTAATAATTATACTGAAGTCAAAAATGCAATCATTTCACACAGTATTACAATCCTAATTGTAGGTCCTGAAAAGCCTTTGGTCTCGGGCCTACATGACAAATTGATAGATGACCCTGAAATTCAAAACTTACAAGTTGTGGGCCCTAAAAAAGAAGCCGCTAAATTAGAGGGCAGCAAATTGTTTGCTAAAAAATTCATGCAAAGACATAGTATTCCAACCGCCGATTTTCAAAGTTTTAATGAAAAAAATATTGGGGAAGCAAAAAATCACTTAAAACATATGTCTTCACCATTTGTGATTAAAGCAGATGGGTTAGCAGCAGGAAAAGGAGTATTTATCTGCAACACATTGCGTGAAGGGGAAGGGGTAATTGACGACATCATTCTTAGAAAAAAATTTGGGGAAGCAGGAAGCAAAATTGTCATCGAATCTTTTTTAACGGGTATTGAATTATCAGTTTTTATTTTAACAAATGGGGAGAGCTACAAAATCTTACCAACAGCAAAAGACTATAAGCGAATAGGAGAAAACAACTCTGGACTTAATACTGGGGGAATGGGAGCGGTGTCACCCGTTTCTTTTTTAAACAATGCTTTAATGGAAAAGATTAAAACAAAAATTATTGAACCAACATTAAATGGATTGAAAAAAGAAAATATTGAATACTCTGGATTTTTGTTTTTTGGGCTAATCAATGTGAATGGCGAGCCCTTTGTTATAGAATATAATGTTCGACTAGGTGATCCCGAAACACAGGCGATTATGCCGCGCATAGAATCCGACCTGCTTGATCTACTGCAGGATATGGGTTCAAGTTCAACGTTTGAGAAAAAAACATTAAAATTAAGCCATGACACAACAACCACTGTAATTTTAACTTCGGGTGGATATCCAGAAAAATATGAAACTGGTTATGAGATATTTGGCATTGACAAAATAAACGAGAGCAACTTATTCCACGCTGGAATGAAATTAAAAAACCAGAAATGTCTGACAAGCGGCGGTCGAGTATTGGCCATCACAGCTAAAGCTAATGATCTCGAGCAATCCATTAAAAAGTGCTATAAGGACATAGAAAAAATAAAATTTAAAGACCTATATTTTCGAAAAGATATTGGTCGCGACTTAATTAAATAAATTTTCTTAACGAAATCACAAAGGCAGCAGAGAACAATAATACCAAGAGCAAATTGAAATAATTACCCAAAAACGGAAGAACTGTAAAAGAGCATTCAAAAAGATCACCTAACCAATAAAAAAAATTTGTCATTATATTAATTTTAAGTACATTTCTGAAAGACAAATTTAATATATTATTTCCTTAAAAACTATAGCGTGATAAAAACTTCTGTGTTATTATTACTTTTATTCCTTAGTGCTTTTGTGCTAAACCACACCATTGTTAAAAACAACATAATAAAAATTCCAAACAATATTGTCGGGGTTGTTTTTATTTTGATTTCACTTCCACTAATCGAATTAGATGTAAGCTTGTGGACAGGAATAAGTAGCCTATTGCTGGTTCTACTTTATGATCAATTATTAAATTTTAGCCATTTATTAAATATTAAAAATGCCATCTTCAAAACTGGATTTATTTTAGGATTAATGACATTAACATATAGTGGTTTTAGCTATTTTTACCCCATAATATTAGTGTCATTATTTTATTATTCTCAATTTAATTGGAAACATATGGCCATTCAATTAATGGGGCTTTTTTATCCCCTTGGATTCGTGTATGTCATCTCTAAAATATACACTCCACTGAACCTTTTCTCTATATTACCTAAATACAACCAAAACTTTAGCAATGCTCTTCATGATTATTATTTATGGGGGTTTATAGTTTTGGCCATATTTATTTTAAGTATCCAAGAATTATATAAAAATTATTATCGAAAAACAGAAAAAGCTAAAAAAGGGTTTAATATTCTATTTTTTTTCAGTGCTTTCATCATATCCTACACACTGTTATTTAAGTCGGTTCTGCTTACTCACCTAGTTAGCATCCCTGTTAGCATATTGGTTGCTAATTATTTAATTTATATTAAGAATGTAAAATTCCGAACATTTTTATTAGGTTTGTTGTGTTTATCATTTATATTCAAATTTTTTTAATTATGACCTTTGGTGTTGTTGTATTTCCGGGATCTAATTGCGATGAAGATGCTGTTTATGCGTTTCAAGATATCTTGGGGGAAAAGGTAGTTAAGCTGTGGCATAAAGATTCTAACTTAAAAAATGTGGATTTTATTATTTTACCCGGGGGGTTTTCATATGGAGACTATCTTCGATCTGGGGCAATTGCGAGATTTTCTCCAATCATGAGTAAAGTGATAGACTTTGCCAATGCTGGTGGGTTTGTAATGGGCATTTGTAATGGCTTCCAAATTCTATGTGAAGCGAACTTGCTGCCGGGCACACTAATCCGTAATCATAACCATAATTTTATTTGCAAAAATGTTTTTATTAAGCCACAGCATAACTTAACTATTTTCACAGAGAATACTGGAGTAAAAGATGTTTTTAAAATTCCAATTGCACATGCAGAAGGGTGTTATTTTGCAAATGAAAAAATATTACAAGATATTATCGACAACAAACAAATTATTTTTAAATACTGTGATGAAACGGGGGACATTAACAAACGATCTAACCCAAATGGGTCTTTAAAAAATATTGCTGGAATCTGTAATTTAAAAAGGAATGTGTTTGGCATGATGCCACACCCTGAACGAGCCTGTGACCCAACTTTAAATAATACAGATGGTAAACTGATTCTAGAACGGGCTATTAGTATGTTTAAAAATATGGGGAAGTAATTAACCCATATCATAGCACCGATTAATTAATTATTATTAATTACTTCCCCACCCCAACACTATCTCTACTAAATGTTTAATCAAAACTCGTGCCAAACTATCATTTACAAGTTTTTTAAAGGACCATACCTGATATTAAAACTCAACATGCTAGGAGTATAAACAATGCTGTTTTATATAAATTGAGACTTTTGGATTCAACCATCTTTCCGTTGATTTAAATTCAATGTGAGTCCTAATATAGGATGAAGAAACATCAATGCATCTTCCTTTTAGTTGAATAGGGGTTGTGGCATTATTATACTTATAGCCATCTCGATCATAAACGCATATTTGAAAGTTGTTCAAGATATACTCCGCTTCATTCCAGCTGTGGATATTAGAATAATTATCCGAGCCCATAATAAGAATGAATTGATCCGATGAATGCTTTCTCGTTATATGACGCAGGGTTTTGGCGGTATAATATGGGGGGGGCAAATCAAACTCTATCGATGAAGGGGAAAAATTAGAGTAGCTCTGAAGAGCCAAGCTAACCATGGCGATTCTGTCAGTCTTTGATGCAGTTATTTTATTTTTTTTAAACGGACTTTCAGGGGTAACAATAAACCAAATTTTGTCAACTATATTCATATTAAAGACGGCTTGGGCGATTTGTGTATGTCCTAGATGAATTGGGTCAAATGTTCCAAAAAACAATCCTATTTTCATGAATTTAAAAATTTATTGACCAATCCATGTATTATCTTTTTTGATGTATCTAGTGTATTGTTAACTAACTTGTAGTCCATTTTACTGCCAAGTATAATTTCATGTTTTATTTTATCAACTCTGAAGTCTATTTGATCGAGAGACTCTGTGTTTCGCTTTATGAGTCTTTCTTTTGCTTCTTCTATGGAGGGGGGCTGAATAAAAATACTAAGAGCCTTTTCCTTAAAATGATCCTTAATTGAAAGGGCCCCCTTAACATCAACATCAAATAAAATATTTTTACCTGTGTTTAAAAGATTAATGGTTGCATCTTTAAGGGTTCCATAAAAATGGTCTTTATATACCTCCTCCCACTCTAAAAAAGCATTCTCACTTATCTTATTTTGAAATTCTTCACATGACAAAAATATATAATGCTGTCCATCTACCTCTAGCGGCCTCCTTGATCTACTCGATGCCGAAACTGAAAACACTAAATTAAAATCGGGGTAAGACATCAGGTGATTTATCAAAGTTGTTTTTCCTGAGCCGCTGGTCCCTGTAATTATTATTAACCTATTTGGGTCTAACATTATAAAATATTTTGTAATTGTTCTTTTGTTTTTTCAACTTGTTCTTTCATCTGAACAACTCTCTTTTGTATTTCAAAGTCATTTGCCTTTGACCCTATCGTATTAATCTCTCTTAAAATCTCTTGAGCAATAAATATTAATTTTTTACCCATCACTTCTTCTGTTTTCATGACATCTAAGAAAAATTTACAATGATGATTGAGCCTTATTCTTTCTTCTGTTATATCATTTCTTTCAAAGTAATAAATCATTTCAGCCTCTAATCTAGAAGAGTTGACCTCTACTTCTGCTGATTGAATTTGATTAGCAAGTTTCTGTTTTCGTCTTTTTCTTCTTTTCTCTTCTAGTCTAACAAGTTGTTTAGAAATTTTTAAAATCCTATTTATATATCCCCCTATTACAATCATCAAAGCAGAGCCCTCTTTTTTTCTACACTCGTTAAGTTGGCCAAGAGCCTTTTTCATTATTTTTAAAATGGCCCTTTTGTCCTTCAAGGTTACTTTGCTTTTTTCTGACAAAAATATGTCTGGCAATTTCATTACAGCATTCAAAACAGAGCCACTCTCAGCATCCGGAATCAAGTTTTTAATTGCCTCTACATGATTAAAAATCGCCTCCTTATTAAGCGACAACCTATTTATATTATGCTCTTCTATAATAAGAAGTGAAATTTTTCCTCGAATTATTTTTTTTTCAATTAATTTTCTGAGATCCGGTTCAATAAAGGATAAATGCCGAGGAGACTTTATACTAATATCTAAACCCTTTAAACTATTTAAGGACTTTATTACAACAGAAAACCTATTATCTCCTATTTTTATTTCTTCTTTTGTGTACCCTGTCATTGAACGCATAAGCAAAAAAATTAAATACTCGCATACAATATACAAAAGACTATATTATGATAGGGGTCTTTTAAGGACAAAAAATACGCCGACAAATATCAAGAATCCGGACAAGAGCTTAGTCCCTGTCAATATATCCTTTCCTAGGACAATGGCAAGAATAGTGGCTAATATTGGCTGTAGATAAATATAAAATGCTACGGTTGAAGATCGCAGTTTAGAAATAGCATAAATATTAAAAAAATATGCCAAACATGTTGTGAAGAATACTACAAACAGTGATTTGCCAATTATTGAAATTGGCATATTAGAAAATTCAATTTCAGAAAATTCAGGGTAACCTATAGGCACTAATACCACTAATCCCATCAAAAAAATTGTTTTCAATACGGTAATTGGATGATATTTATCCATCATCGATTTAATTAAAATCAAGTAAACAGCATATGATACTGCGTTTAACAGAACTAATATGTCCCCTAAATTATTGAATTTTATAGTGACATTACCCCCAGTAATCAATAAGACCGCACCTGAGAGTCCTAATAACACCCCAAAAAATCTAATTGATAGGCGTTCTTCTTTTAAGAAGAATGAAATTAGGTAAACGATTAGGGGGGTTGTGATCATAATTAAAGAGGCGTTAATTGGAGTTGTAATATTAAGTCCCTCAAAAAAACACAACATATTAATAACAATGCCAAATAATGCACAAACAAAGAGATATAATAAATCTTTATTGGCTATTTTTTCTCTAAAAAAACACAAATGTATAATGGAGAAGACAATACTTGCACCCATTACTCTAAGCAAAATAAACGCTGTTGGGCTTATGTAATCTGGCATCACATCTTTAGCAAAGATATAATTAATAGCATATATAGTGTTTGCTAGAAAAAGAGAAGCATGTGCCAAGATAATAGATCTCATATAGTAGGAGTAGAATAGTTTTTTATAAATTTGAACAAAATTAAATAGATATGGAAATTGGAACAAAAGTTATTCATTCTGGTCTCGAAGTTGATCAAGCAACAGGGGCAATTATTACTCCAATATATCAAACCTCGACCTATGTACAAAAAAAACCCGGTCAAAATATGGGTTTCGAATACTCTAGAACAGCAAATCCAACAAGAAGTGCTCTAGAAAAAAATATTGCTTCAATAGAAAATGGCAAACACTGTATTTGCTATTCAAGTGGAATGGGAGCTGCAGATGCTATTATTAAATTATTAAATCCAGGTGATACAATTATTGCAAATCAAGATATTTATGGAGGAACATATAGAATGTTTGAGCAAGTTTTTTCAAAGTTTGACTTAAATTTTAAATATATTGATCTGACTGAACCAAATAATTTAAAAAAGCACATAACACCCAAGAGTAAATTAATTTGGCTAGAGACTCCATCTAATCCATTAATGAGTATTATTGATATTAAAAAAATAAAAGAACAAACAAATAAATACGGATCAAAAGACACTTTGATTGTTGTAGATAACACATTTGCTACTCCAATACTTCAAAACCCTTTGGATTTGGGCGCTGATATAGTGTTGCATTCGGCCACAAAATATCTTGGGGGTCACTCTGATTTAATTATGGGGGCCTTAATCCTGAATCAAACTGACATTTATAATAAGTTGTTTTTAATTACTAAAAGTTGTGGGGCTGTGCCAGCGCCAATGGACTGCTTCTTGGCGCTAAGGGGGATAAAAACTTTAAGTATTAGGATGGCGCAGCATTGTAAAAATGCTCTAGCAGTATATAATTATTTAAATACCGTCAGTATTATTGAATCAATTTATTGGCCTGGGAACAAAAACCATAAAAACCACACTATTGCAACAAAACAAATGAATGATTTTGGTGGCATGATGTCTTTTACATTAAAAAATGATTCTTTTAAAAATGCCATGCAAATTATTACCAACACAAAGCTTTTTAAATTAGCGGAATCATTGGGTGGGGTAGAATCTCTAATTTCTCATCCAGCATCCATGACACATGCTAGCATACCAAAAAAAGAACGAATAAAGAATAATTTATCTGAATCATTAATTAGAATCAGTGTTGGAATTGAGGATCCAAAAGATTTAATTAATGATCTAAAGCATGCTTTTTCAAAAACAAAATAAAAAAATTAGATAAAAATTTCACTTTGACTACAAATAGCCTCGAAACTCCTAAATTTAACAAGCCTTATAACTCTAATTGCCTCAAAACTAGGAAATTAAGCTCCTTATTATTCCATAAACAATTCAATGTTAATAAATCGTGTTTTTTTGAGTTTAAAATTTTACCATTAACAGGTTAGAAACTAAACAAAGTAGATCATGTTTTTGTATATGCTTCCCAAAAAACAAATATTTAAAATTATTTGGAAATAAATAACAAGGATACTTAAATTTGGCCTTGTAATAACTAAAAAATTTTTGTTATGAATACAGCTTTTAAAAATTTAGGTGATTTTATTAAAGGTCTTACTGCATTAGTAATGTCTTTAATTGGTTTAGGGATACTTCTTCAAATAGCTGGAGTTGGTGGATTTATTGATGTAATTGGTGCTATTGGAGATGCGATTGGCAGAATCGGAAACGATTTTACTGGATTAGTTACACTGCTTGTTGTTTTAGCATTCCTTAAGTAATCATCTTTTTGAATAAGAAAAAGCCCGCCTAAATGCGGGCTTTTTTTTATTTTAAATTAATTGTATTAAGTTTGATTTAAAATCAATAACGCAAAACATGAAAAATATAGTTACACAAATAAAAAATATTGTTGAGCAGGGTGTTGAAATCGCTGTTCCATTTTTATGTCTTGGGGTGGTGGTTCAGCTCATAACAGGATCACCTCTTTTGGGCTGGAATGTCGTTGGAAATATCTCCTTGGCTATAGGTCAGTTTGGTCAAACTAATTTCATTGGAGTCGCGGCCCTATTGGTGCTTTACTCATATATCAAAAAATAAACCGTTCTACTTTTAATGGGCATCTAGCCAATTTGAGCCAAATCCAATGTCCACCTTTAAAGGTGCTGTTGTTGGATATACATCTTCCATTATATTCTTTACAATGTTCGAAACCGTCTCTTTCTCGGGCAAAAAAACATCAAAAACAAGCTCATCATGCACTTGAATTAACATCTTAGATTTTAAATTTCTATCAACAAAAACCTTATCTATCTCAACCATAGCTAATTTAATAATATCTGCTGCCGAACCTTGTATCGGCATATTAACAGAATTTCGCTCATCATGCCCCCTAATAAATGAATTTCTTGAGTTAATATTTCTCAAATACCTTTTCCTTCCTAAAATGCTCTCTACATAACCATTGTTTCTAGCAAATTCAATTTGATTGTCTATGAATGCTTTTAAATGAGGATAAGTTGAAAAATAAACTTTAATTAATTCTGATGCCTCTTTTCTGCTTAATAAGCTTTGTTCGCTTAATCCAAATGCTGAAACTCCATATATAATTCCAAAATTAACTATTTTAGCGCTTGATCGCATATCAGAAGTCACATCATTTAAGCTCACATTAAAAACCTTGGAGGCCGTTGATGCATGAATATCTTCGTTATTTAAAAAAGCATTTATCATATTTTCCTCATTACTTAATTCCGCTATTAAACGCAGTTCAATTTGAGAATAATCTGCCGACATTAAAACATAATTCGCCCCTGAAGAAACAAAGGCTCTTCTCACATCCCTCCCTGCATGTTTCCTGATCGGTATGTTTTGTAAATTGGGATTACTTGAGCTAAGTCTTCCTGTATTTGTAACTGTTTGATTAAATGTTGTATGTATTTTTTTATCGTTTTGATCTACTAGGTCTGGAAGAACATTAATATAAGTAGAAAGGAGTTTCTGGTATGTTCTAAATAATAATATATCATCTACAATAGGGTGTTTCCCTGTAAGTTTTTTTAGCTCCACTTCACTAGTTGAAAATTGGCCTGATTTTGTTTTTTTAGGTTTTTTTGCTAATTCTAACTTAAGGAACAAAATTTCACCTAATTGTTTTGGCGAGGCAATATTAAATTCTTCCTTTGCGTGGGCAAAAATACTTTTTTCTAATAATAACAGCTGACTTGTCAAATAATGAGATTGTTCTGATAACGCCTCTTTATTAATAGTGATTCCCTCTTTCTCCATTCTTAAAAGAACACGAACTAAGGGTAGCTCAACATTATATAAAAGTTTATTTAATTTATTTTCATTTATTAGATTTAATAACGTTTTTTTCAACCTAATTAACAAATACGATCCTATGATTAGATAATGAGACAAATCTTTAGCAAGGTTCAAATTTAATAATTCTAAATTCATCGTTTCAATATTATATTTTTGAGCCATCCCGCTTAGTGTTCGATTGCTGTCCGGATTAATCAAGTACTCAGCAATCTGAATATCAAAAATTGGGCCATTAATCTTAATTTTTTGATTCAATAATAAACTAATAAAGAATTTAGAGTCAAAAAAGATCTTCTCTATATCTTTTGAGGAGAAGACAGGAGACAGAGCATCTAAGCATTGAGATAAAGTGAAATTTTCACTAAAAATGACATAGTGGCTTTTTTCTTCTGAAAATGAAATAGAAAGACCTTTGGGTCTATCTTGAATAGATAATAAAAAAAATCCGACAAATTCATGGTGTTTGAATTGCCTAATACAATTTTGAAGATCCAATAGATTTGAAATCAAATTCCCCTTGGAAGATGTTGAGTCTATTAATGTTGGGTTAGTATTAAACATATCTAATTGTACGTTTTTTGACGAACTCAATTTACTCGTTTGTAGATCAAATTTTTCGATAACCCTACGCAAAATTCTTTTAAACTCTAACTCTGCGCAAATTATTTTTAATTCTTTTAAATTAGGCTTGGAAAACTGTAAGTTATTTTCATCTAATTTAATTGGAGCGTCTGTGATGATGGTTGCTAATTTTTTAGACAAAAATGCCTTTTCTCTAGATATAGTTATTTTTTGTTTTAACTTTCCTTCCAGTTCGCCTACAGATTCATAGATTTTTTCAAGAGAACCATGTTGTTTAAGTAGTTTTGAGGCTGTTTTGGGACCAACCCCGGCAATTCCTGGTATATTGTCCACGGCATCTCCCACCATTCCTAAAAAATCTACTACTTGACTTACATGGTCAATGTCAAATTTTTGACAAACCTTCTTAATATCCCAAATTTCATTTGGATTACCACGAATGCCTGGCTTGTACATAAAAGTGTAATCCGTAACAAGTTGAGCAAAATCTTTATCAGGAGTCATCATATAAACATGGAAACCTTTAATTTCAGCTTTCTTTGCCAAAGTGCCAATCACATCATCTGCCTCATATCCATCAGCAAATAAAATCGGAATATTAAAGGCCTCTAGCATTCTTTTAATATATGGGATGGCTTCTGATATTCCCTCAGGCATTGCATCTCTGTTTGCTTTATATTCAGAATATTCAATATGCCGCTGTGTTTTTTGGGGCGTATCAAAAACAACACCTAGATGAGATGGTTTCTCTGTGTTAATTAAATCTAGTAAAATATTGGTGAAACCATAAATAGCAGAAACATCAAAGCCTTTGGATGTAATTCTTGGATTTTTTGAAAAAGCAAAATAAGACCTATATATTAAAGCATAAGCATCTATTAAAAATAGTTTTTTTTCTCCCGCTGATATCATTAGAAAATATAATTATACTAGTAAATGTAACTATTTCATTAAAATTTAATTATTTTGACCTTAAAAATATGTCTTGGGGAAATCTTGCTTAACATTTTTAGAAAAGCTTAACAAGCCTATTCCTAGTATTTCTATAACATTATTTAGATTAGTTTTTGGTGCCATTTTACTCATTCAAACCTACTATTTTATCTCTACAAACTTTATTCAAAATAATATAACAAACCCATTAATTCTATTCCCCTTTATTGATGGATTGGAACCAATGAGGGAAAAAAACCTAATCCTTCTTTCCTATATTATGTTAGCATCTAATTTAGGGATGTTGTACAATAGGATTGCTAGAGTAGCTACATTTATTTTTTTATGCTGTTTTACATATTTTTGGCTACTTGACAAAGGCTATTTTAATAATCATTATTATTTTATTTCATTAATTTGTTTTTTACTTTTCCTAAACGAACGAAAACCATCATTTTCAACAAATAGTCATGTCCCTAAAATATCCTTATTCGCTTTACAGATGATGGTTTTTCTTGTCTATTTTATTGCAGGCATCAACAAAATAAATCCATATTGGTTATTTGATTTACAGCCATTAAAACATATATTCGAGGTGAAGGCTGAACTAACAAAAAACAATATTTTTACCGAGCACTTTGTTGTTTTTCTTGCAACTTACTCTGGATTGGTTTTTGATTTAATCGTGGGGTTTCTATTATTTTTAACACGATTCAAGATATTTACATTTACAATTGTTATAGTGTTTCATTTAAGTAATTACTATTTGTTTCGTGATGTGGGTGAAATTGGCGTATTCCCATTGTTAATGATTTCCACTCTTATATTATTTATTCCAAGTAATCATTTAAATAAACTTTTCAACCTTACAAATAAAAAAAGAATAGTGTTTTCTCAATCCTCTGTTTTAAAAAGTTTTATTCTGTTTTTTTTAATCCTTCAAACAGCACTACCTTTTAGACATGTTTTTTTTAATGGACATGTTGATTATAATGGTGTTGGCCAAAGGTTTGCTTGGCGAATGAAAATTATGTACAAAGAGTCTCAGGTAAATTATTTTATTACAAATAAAGAGACAAACGAAAAATATACCGTGAATATTTCAAATATGCTTACTGATAAACAGTATAATAATTTATTATACTTTCCTGATTTAGTTGTTCCTCTTGCTAAAAAAATAAAACTAGAAGCAGACCAAAAGTTTAAAATTAAAGATGCGAAAATAACATGTGAATATAAAACAGCATTTATGGGGACAAACGAGCAATTACTTTTTTCTCCTAAATTAGATCTCTCTAAAATTAAGACAAATACATTAACAAATAAATGGCTATTTACATTAAAGCGATAATCTATTCTTGATATATTACCTCCAATATAGTTTGACCAACAGCCCTCAATGTTATTGGGTCTATGATATCCATGTTATCAGAATGCTTATGGTGGTTTTCATTAAATCTATTATGGGTGTTTTGATCATACTCTACTATATTAATAGTGGGGATATGAATAAGATTGTTAATATATAAGTGATCATCTATAATGGGAGGGGTTTTTTGGTCAACAAAGAAATTAGAATATCCTATATTGGTCGCTATATCCCAAATTTTATTCACAATTCTTGACCCAAATTGAACAGAAACCCCCTCTTTTGTAAATTTAGCATCTTTAGCGCCTACCATATCTAACAGAATACCATATTCAGCAAAATAATTTTGTTGATGAGGGTTCCGAGACCAGTATTGAGAACCTAAGCACCAGCTGTGCGATGGCGAATTTATTTCATTATTTGGAGGCCCCTGGTCCTCAACATCAAAAAAAATGATATCTATCCCAATACTAATCGGGTTTAAAGAAATTTGACGCGCTATTTCTAATAAAACGCCCACCCCACTACCTCCATCATTTGCTCCCAAAATAGGAAGATCGATATCTTTAGTGTCATTATCTGCAATAAATCGAGTGTCCCAATGGGCGCACAATAAAATTCGTTTATAATTATCCGGATTAAAGGAGGCAATAATATTTTTCATGTTCATCTCCAATCCATCATACCTATTAACAATATCACTTTGGAGTGCTACCTTAGCTCCAAATCTTTGTAAAGTATTAACTAAATAGTTATGACAATTTTGATGCGCCAAACTATTTGGAACACGAGGGCCAAATTCAACTTGTTGTTTAACATACGCATATGCTGAATCTTGATTAAATGATGGAGTCATCATATGTGTCTTTGTTGCTTTGGGTGTTGACTGGCTTGTGTTGATGTTATTTTTACAAGAGCAAAGCAGTATTGCGATAAAAATGATAAAACTATTTTTTATAATTCCAATTGGTTCCATCTTTTGCATCTTTTATTTCAATATTTAAATCTATTAACCCGTTTCTAATTTTATCTGCTATTACCCAATCCTTATTGTTTTTTAAGTCATTTCTGAGATCTAGTATTAAGGTCATTAAAGCCTCTATATTAGTGCTCTCCCCATCATCATGAATATCATAAAGACCGAACACAGTGATGGCGTATTTATGAAATAACTCTTTCAACTGTGCAATATCATGCGCCAATAAATCGTGCTTGCCCTCTTTTGTCGAATTAATTACTTTAACGGCATCAAATAAATGTGATAATACTATGGGGGTATTTAAATCATCATTCATGGCATTATCACATTTTAATTTAAATGAGGATATGTCTATAGTAGACCTGTCTCTTGGTAATAATTCATTTAAGGTTTTTATTCCATTAAAAAGTCGAACTAATCCTTTTTCAGCAGCCTGCAGTGCATCATTGGAAAAGTCTATCGTGCTTCGGTAATGGGCCTGTAGCAGAAAAAACCTAATAACCATTGGGTGATAGTCTTTTTCTAATTTGTTATGAGTCCCATTGAAAAATTCAGAGAGTGTGATGAAATTGCCTAATGATTTTCCCATTTTTTGACCTCCAATTGTAATCATATTGTTGTGCATCCAGTATTTAGCCCCTTGCTTTTTATTAGCGGCACAACATTGTGCAATTTCAGCTTCATGATGAGGGAAGACTAGGTCCATGCCCCCTCCATGAATATCAAATTCATCTCCTAAATACTTGCAGCTCATCGTTGAGCACTCAAGATGCCATCCGGGGAAACCATCTCCCCAAGGGGATGGCCACCTCATAATATGTTCTGGCGAAGCCTTTTTCCATAAAGCAAAGTCTACTGCGTTTTTTTTGTCCGACTGACCTTCTAACTCTCTACTGTTTTCAATCAAGTCTTCTATCTTTCTTCTAGATAAAACTCCATAATTATGATCCTTGTTGTACTTTACTACATCAAAATAAACTGAACCATTTACCTCATAGCCAAAACCATTATTAATAATTTTTTGTATCATTCCTATTTGCTCAATAATATGCCCCGATGCGGCTGGTTCTATACTTGGATTGGTTACATTTAATTTAGACATCGCGCTATGATATTTTTTGGTGTAAAAATGTGCTACTTCCATAGGCTCTAAGTGTAGCGCCTTAGCCTTCTCTCCTATTTTATCCCCACCTTCATCAGCATCGTTTAACAAATGCCCAACATCCGTAATATTTCTAACATATCGCACCTTATATCCTAAAAATTTTAAATAGCGAAATAACAGATCAAATGTAATAGCTGGCCTAGCATGTCCCAAATGTGGCTCACCATATACTGTTGGCCCACACACATACATTGTTACAGATCCAGGATTAATTGGCTTGAAAAGCTCTTTGTTGCCACTTAATGTATTATATATTTTTAACTGTTCCATTAATCAATTCTTTCTTATATCTATTTTTTAAATTTAAAATAATATCAGCAACCATTTGCGATAAATTAAAGTTTGGCTCCCACCCCCAATCACGTCTAGCATAAGTGTCGTCAATAGATTGAGGCCAGTCTTGTGCAAGCTCATCTCTTTCGTCTGGAATGTATTTAATCTTAAAATCACACACATGTTTACGTATTTCTTCTTCTAATTCTTTTGGGCTAAAGTGTAATGAAGACAGATTATAAGATGTTCTAATCTTTATTTTCTCAAAAGGAACATCCATAATGTTAATCGTTGCTTTAATAGCATCATTCATATACATCATGGGCAAAGTTCTTTCTTTAGATAAAAAACATGTGTATTCCCCATGTTTTATTGCTTCATGGAATATATCAACAGCATAATCAGTGGTTCCTCCACCAGGCATTGACTCCCATCCAATCAATCCTGGATACCTAATGCTTCGAATATCTATCCCAAATTTTTTATGATAATAATGACACAGGGTTTCTCCTGCCAATTTACTAACACCATAGATCGTCGTTGGCTCTGTAATTGCATACTGACTAGCATCGTTTTTTGGTGTACTTGGGCCAAATACAGCTATTGAACTTGGCCAAAATATTTTTTGAATTTTTTTATCTTTCGCGAAATTTAAAACATGTAATAATCCATTCATGTTTAAATCCCAAGCCTTATCAATATTCTTTTCCCCCTTGGCAGACAAATATGCTGCCAATAAATATACATCCGTAATATTATGTTGCTTTATAATTTTTTCTAATTTATTTTGATCTAAAACACTACAATTCTCAAAAATAAATTTAGTTGGGTTTTCTGGCGGTCGCAAGTCACTGCCAATCACATTTTTAAAGCCAAATTTTTCCCCTAATTTATTGGTCAAAACCGTCCCTATTTGACCATTTGATCCTATAACTAATATCTTCTTTTTTGATGACATAAACATGAATATAGTAATAAATATATAATCTATTAATTATCTTTGATTTAGAATGGATAAAAAAAATGAAATTTTACACAACAAGTTTGGAAGAGAAGATTTAGAGAAACAATTAGCAGAAGAAAAATTTGAAAGAATAACCCTGTCATTTTATAAGTATATTATAATAACAGATCCTGTTGCTTTGCGAAAAAAATTATTCATTAAATGGAATAATCTGAAAGTGAAAGGACGAATCTATATTGCCAAAGAAGGCATCAATGCTCAATTATCTTGTCCCAAACCAAATTGGGAGAATTTTATGGAATCCGTTATAGCAATAAAAGGTTTTGAGGATATTCCGCTGAAAATAGCAGTAGAAGAAAGTCAAGCTTCCTTCTTAAAATTAACAATTAAAATAAAAAAACAAATTGTTGCAGACGGCCTAAAAGAATTCGAATACGATGTTACAAATGTAGGAACTCATCTTAGTGCAAAGGAATGGAATGAGCACATGGATAATGGAGCAACAGTAGTAGACGTTAGAAATCATTATGAAAGTCGAATCGGTCATTTTAAAGAGGCAATAAAACCAGATGCTGACACATTTAGAGAGGAACTACCCCTTATAAAAGAAAAATTAAAAAATAAAAAAGAAGATAAAATTTTACTTTACTGTACGGGGGGGATTAGATGCGAAAAAACCAGCGCCTATTTAAAGCACCATGGATTTAAAGATGTTAGCCAGCTATATGGTGGAATTATTAATTATACAAAACAAATCAAAAAATATAATTTAGAAAATAAATTTATAGGCAAAAATTTTGTTTTTGACAATAGGTTAAGTGAGAAAATATCCGATGACACAATTAGCACATGTGATCAATGTGGGACCGCCTGTGATAATTATACAAATTGCAATTACACAGATTGTAATTTGCTTTTTTTACAATGTGGAAATTGCAAGCGAAAACATGAGGGGTGTTGTACTCAAGAGTGTCGGGAAATGTCAAAACTTCCAAAAGAAGAACAAAAAAAAATTAGAAAAGATAGAAAAAGGCCATCTTTAAATTCATTTAAAAAAAGTATCCGCCCAAAAGAAAATATTGCTGAAAGAAAGAGAAATTCTTGATAATAATTATATTTACAGTATAATTATTTAACTATGCCGCTATATCATAAGCTTGGTGACATCCCCCAAAAAAGACACACTGTGTTTAAGTCCAAATCTGGCCAACATCGTTACGAAGAATTATTTGGAACTATTGGCTTTTCGGGAATGTCTTCGTTAGTATATCATATGCACCCCCCAACCCAATTTAAAGACATTATAAAAACTGAATCTATCAACCCAGAGGTAGTGGTTGAAAACAATATCAAGTCAAGACTTTTAAAGGGCTTTGATTTACCTAGAGAAAAAAAGTATTTAGATAGTAGAACCCCAATACTAATAAATAATGACTGTCATATTTCATTGGCCGCTCCAATTGAATCTATGGGAGGGGATTTTTATAAAAACACCGATGCCGATGAATTAATTTTTATTCACAAAGGATCTGGTACGCTAAAAACCATGTTAGGTAATTTAAAATTTGCTTACGGAGACTATCTGTTAATCCCCAGAGGAATTATATATCAAATGGAATTTGATAGTGATAACAATCGACTTTTTATTGTTGAGTCTTTTCATCCCATATATACGCCCAAAAGATATAGGAATCATTTCGGTCAATTATTAGAGCACTCACCTTATTGCGAAAGAGACATTCGAAAACCAAAGAACTTGATTACAAAAGATGAAAAGGGAGATTTCTTAATTAAAATTAAAAAAGAAGGCATGATGCATCATGTTGTCTACGGCTCTCACCCTTTTGACGTTGTTGGCTGGGATGGCTATAACTATCCATATGCTTTTTCGATTCATAACTTTGAACCAATAACAGGGAGAATTCATCAACCACCTCCCGTTCATCAAACTTTTGAAACAAGCGCTTTTGTCGTGTGTTCTTTCTGCCCTAGGCTATATGATTATCATCCTAATTCCATTCCCGCTCCTTATAATCATAGCAATATAGATTCAGACGAAGTACTTTATTACGTAGATGGTGATTTTATGAGCAGAAATCATGTGGAAATGGGATATATTACTTTGCATCCTGCAGGGATTCCACATGGGCCACATCCTGGTGCAATGGAAAGGAGTATCGGTCAAACAGCTACTGAAGAACTAGCGGTAATGGTAGACACTTTTAAACCACTTAAATTAACCCAAGCAGCAATGGACTTAGATGATGGGGAATACTATAAATCTTGGATAAAATAATGACACCAGTACTAAAAAAAATATTTCCTGAAGCACAGGATTTTCTTCCAATTAATGGAACAGATTATGTGGAATTCTATGTGGGAAATGCAAAACAGGCTGCTCACTTTTACAAAACCGCTTTTGGGTTTCAGTCTCTAGCTTATTCAGGATTAGAAACTGGGGATTCAACCAAAACCTCGTATGTTTTGACACAGGATAAAATAAAGTTAGTTCTTACAACTCCTATGTCTGGCAATACTGAAATTGAAAAACATATTACAAAGCACGGTGACGGTGTAAAAGTTATTGCTCTCTGGGTTGATGATGCAACTAAGGCTTGGGAAGAAACAACAAACAGGGGGGCTAAGTCTTATATTCGGCCGAATAAAACCGAAGATAAAAATGGAATAGTTGTTCACTCTGGAATTCATACTTATGGAGACACTGTACACATGTTTATTGAAAGAAAAAACTACACCGGAATATTTCTTCCTGGATTTGAAAAATGGGAATCCGCTTATAATCCGACGACTGTTGGATTAAAATATATTGATCACATGGTAGGAAATGTTGGGTGGAATGAAATGAATATTTGGGAAAGTTTTTATCGTGACATAATGGGGTTTGCTAATTTAATTACATTTGATGATAAAGACATCTCTACTCAATATACAGCACTAATGAGTAAAGTGATGACTAATGGAAATGGTAGAATTAAATTTCCAATTAATGAGCCAGCAGAAGGTGTGAAAAAGTCTCAAATTGAAGAGTACTTAGAGTTTTATAATGGGCCTGGTTGTCAACATATTGCCATTGCAACGGATAATATAATTGAAACTGTGTCCGAAATGAAAAAGCGTGGAGTAGAGTTTCTTCATGTCCCACAAACATACTATGACACGGTCCTTGATAGAGTTGGCATTATTGATGAAGAAATCAATCAACTAAAAGATTTAAATATCTTGGTTGATCGGGATGAAGAGGGATATTTGCTTCAAATTTTCACAAAGCCAGTTGAAGATCGACCAACATTATTTTTTGAAATTATTCAAAGAAAAGGAGCTCAATCTTTTGGCAAAGGAAACTTTAAAGCTCTTTTCGAGGCTATCGAACTAGAGCAAAAAAAGAGAGGGACATTAATTTAAAAACTATGGACGCATATATTATAATAATCGCACTAGCAATAATTATCATTATTTCACATTTTTTAAATGTATATTCTGATAAAACTGGCGTGCCATCTGTATTGATTTTAATTTTATTTGGAGCCCTTCTGCAGCTTGATCAAAGTTTATTTGAATTTGAAATTCTTAATCAAGACACACAAAAGCCACTATTAAAAATATTGGGCATTGGTGGTCTAATCTTAATTCTCTTAGAGGCTGCACTAGACTTAAAAATTAATAAAACGATGATTGCCTCATCTATTAAAGCATTTTTTTCAGCATCACTTGGGCTCATTGGAACAGCAATAGCTTTAGCATTTATCCTACAAGCTTTTACAACAGGGCTGAGCTTTTTAGCCGCACTATTTTATGCAACTCCTCTATCAATATTAAGTAGTGCCATTATTATACCTAGCACACATACGTTTCCTGAAGACAAAAAATCATTCTTAATTTATGAAAGCACGTTTTCAGATGTACTTGGACTATTAATGTTTCAAGTGTTAATTAGCATTTTCAGTGAAGGAAGTGTAGAGTCATCAGAGGTAATTGGGAAATTAGGGTTGTCAATTTTGTTTTCTCTTCTGATTAGTATTTTTTTAATTTATGTTTTTCAAAAGATTAAAGGGCCCACAAAACTATTTTTGCTTTTCTCCATTTTAATATTGCTATACTCCATTGGAGAAGCTCTGCATCTCTCTTCATTATTAATTGTTTTGATCTTTGGTGTCATTTTAAACAATTATCAAGCTGTATTTAGAGGTTTCTTGTCAAAGCTAATAGATTTTGATAGTGTAAATAGTATTCAAGATGGATTTAAAATTATAATTCAAGAAAGTGCATTTGTTGTAAGAACATTTTTTTTTATTTTATTTGGCTACTATGTTGCACTAGATTCCCTTCTAGATATAGAAGTGATTATGATAAGTTTAGTGTTGTTGGCAACAATATATGTTCTTCGGTTTATTATTCTTTTACCCACTCTAAGAACATCTACTTGGCCTGAAGTATTTCTTTCGCCTAGGGGACTAATTACCATTTTGTTATTTTTCTCTATCCCAGACACATTAGTGGGGGATGATGTCATTCTACAAGCCTTTCACATGAATATTGTGCCTGGCATTTTTCTGTTTATTATTTTAGGAAGTGCATTGTTTATGAGTAATGCTCTAATTGGATTTAAGAAACTAGAATTAGACCAAAATGACAAAAAAGGTGATTCGGTGGAAATTTCAAATATTTCTGATTTTATTTCTGATTTTGAGGTGAATGAAAGTGAGGCAGGCTTAGACGAAAAACAGGCTAACGATGAAAGTGAGGCAGGCTTAGACGAAAAACAAGCTAACGA
>CETI01014875.1_pt1 | contig 31506 bp, 35 predicted proteins | sample 361441 | NCBI WGS metagenome assembly CETI01 (sample SAMEA2622478, study PRJEB7988) | marine metagenome | biome: marine biome (ENVO:00000447); feature: deep chlorophyll maximum layer (ENVO:xxxxxxxx); material: "saline water (ENVO:00002010), including plankton (ENVO:xxxxxxxx)" | depth 90 m | reverse complement strand
CCTGTGGCTAAAAGAGATTATTATGATGTCTTAGGTGTAACAAAGTCGGCATCTAAAGATGAGATTAAAAAAGCGTATCGCAAATTAGCACTTAAGTATCATCCAGATAAAACAAAGGGAGATAAAACCTCTGAAGAAAAATTCAAAGAGGCAAGTGAAGCTTATCACGTACTTTCGGACGAAAAAAGAAAAACAAACTACGATCAATTTGGACATGCCGCTTTTGAGGGGTCTGGAGGAAGAGGTCAAGGTTTTGGAGGATTTGATTTTAATTCTTCCTCGTTCTCTGACATATTCGAAGATTTCTTTGGAGATTTTGGAAATGGGACACCTAGAAGATCTAGCAACAGAGGTAACGATTTAAGATACGATATAAGTATTTCTTTGGAGGAAGCTTATAAAGGATTAGAAAAGAATGTAAAATATACTACATATAAAAAATGTTCTTCATGCACTGGTAGTGGAGCTGCAAAAGGATCTAAGCCTATAAAATGTGATTATTGTTCTGGAAGAGGTAAAGTTAGATCTAACCAAGGGTTTTTTACAATTCAACAAACTTGTCATCAATGTAGTGGTTATGGAGAAACAATAGGAAACCCATGTAAGTCATGTAACGGAAATGGAAAAACTCAAGGTAGTGAAAATGTGACCGTAAAAATTCCTAGAGGAGTTGATGATGGAACTAGAATAAGATTATCTGGTAAGGGTGAAGCTGGTTCTAAAGGAGGATCAAGTGGAGACCTATATCTTTTTATTTCAGTTGACAATCATAATATTTTTAAAAGATCAGAAGAAAATTTATACTATGAACTTCCAATTTCTTTATCAAATGCAACTTTGGGTACAACAGTAGAAGTCCCTTCAATTGACGGCGGAAAATCTAAAATTAAAATTCCTGCAGGAACCCAATATGGCAAACAGTTTAGACTTAAAGGTAAGGGTATGCCTATTCTGAGAAAAAGTGTTCTAGGAGACTTATATATAAGAGTTGTAACTCAAGTACCTACTTCTTTATCTAAGAGACAAAAAGAAATATTAGAAGAATTTAATGAAATAGAAGCTAATAAGCCTGACCCGGTAATTAAAAGCTTTTTTGAAAAAGCTAAGAAGTTTTGGAAAAGCTCATGATATAAATGGAAACTAGTCAAATAATGTCTGCAATCTTTTTAATTGCAGTGTTAATATTAATCTTACCTGGATTTTTATCTACAAATAATAGGATTAAACAGTTCATGAAAAATCTTTCTATTTGGTCTATAATTATACTTGTTATTATTGTACTTATTTACTTAATTTAATAATGAGAAAAATCAATTTAGCTATTACAGGATGTTTGGGGAGAATGGGTCAACAGTTGATCAGATCTTCTAATAAAAATAAAAATTTTAAATTAGTATCTTTAACAGAAAGTAGAAAGTTTAATAAAAAAATATCTGGTGTTAAACTGAACCTAAATACTGCTAGTGCATTTAAAAAAGCAAATGTAATAATTGATTTTACTATTCCTAAATGTACTTTGGAAGTTTTGAAATTTGCAGCAAAACAAAAAAAAAGAGTTATCATTGGCACAACTGGATTTACTAAAAAACAAGAAAAAATTATTAAGAATTATTCAAGAAAAATTCCTATTTTAAAAGCTGGAAATATGAGTTTAGGAGTAAATCTATTAATGTATTTAACTGAAATAGCTTCAAGATCTCTTGACAAAAATTTTTTAAGTAAAGTTTTTGAAATTCACCATAGACGTAAAAAAGATTATCCCTCTGGAACAGCTTTAATGCTCGGAAAAGGAATAGCTATAGGACAAAATAAAGGCTTATATAAATTGATGGGGAAAAAATATTTAAATAAAAAGTCTTTTCCTTACGGCAAAAAAATTAACTTTAATTCTCTTAGAAAAGGATCTGTTGTAGGTAAACATGAAGTCTCTTTTTCTAGTGGGAATGAAATGATTAGCTTGCATCATGAAGCTTTTGATAGAGCATTATTTGCTGAAGGTGCGTTAACTGCTGCAAAATGGATAATAGGGAAAAAACCTGGTCTTTATTCCATGCGAAACGTTTTAAATTTCAAGTAGTGAATAATAAAGAAAAATCAAAGATCATTTTAAAGAACTTAAATAAAATTTATCCCAAAGTTCCGATACCTTTAAACTACAGTAACATATTTACTCTTTTAATTTCAGTTTTGCTCTCTGCTCAATGCACTGATGTCAATGTAAACAATGTTACAAAGAATATTTATCCAAAATACTATCGTCCTCATCATTTTGTAAAATTGGGAAGAAAAAAGATTGAAAGATTAATCAAAAGAATAGGTATTTTTAGAATAAAAGCTAAAAGTATTTTTTATTTATCTAAAACTTTGGTTGAAAAATATAAAGGGAAAGTTCCTAATACTTATGAGAAGTTGGAACAACTTCCTGGTGTTGGTCATAAAACAGCTAGCGTAGTAATGTCTCAAGGTTTTGGCTATCCTGCTTTTCCAGTTGATACTCACATTCACAGGCTAGCTCAGAGATGGGGCTTAACTAATGGCAAGAATGTAATCCAAACCGAAAAGGACCTAAAAAAAATTTTTCCCAAAAAATACTGGAACAGACTTCATTTACAAATAATCTGGTATGGAAGAGAGTATTGTAAGGCCAGAGATTGTTATGGAATAACTTGTAAAATTTGCAAAAACTGTTATCCCAATAGAAAAAAACCAATTAAAACAAAAAAAGCTTAATGAAAATAGTAGGGATAGGTAACGCAATTGTTGATGTAATTTGTAAAGTTCAAGACGATTTCTTAGTAAAAAATGATCTTACGAAAAGTACTATGAAGTTGATTAATGAAGAAGATCTTAAAAAACTACTGCACAATCTAAAAATTGAAGAAACTGTATCAGGCGGCTCAGTAGCCAATTCAATCGTTGGACTATCTCAATTAGGTAATGAAGTTGGTTTTATTGGAAAAATAAATAATGACAAATTCGGAGAAAAATACGAACAAGGTTTGGAAAAAGAAAAAGTAAAATATATTTATAATAAAAAAAAAGAATTATTACCAACCGGAACATGCTTAGTCTTAATAACGCCCGACTCCGAAAGAACAATGTGTACTTTTCTTGGTATAGCGGGAAAAATAAACAAAAATGATGTTGATATCAATAGAATCAAAAGTGCTGAACTTGTGTTTCTTGAAGGATATTTGTGGGATGAAGGAGAACCTAGAAGAGCACTTGAAAATGTAATTGAGGCGTCAAATAAGGTTGCTATGACACTATCAGATTTATTTTGTGTAGATAGACATAAAAAAAATTTCTTGGATTTGGTTAAGAATAAACTTGATATAACATTTGCTAATGAACAAGAAATTATGTCTTTAATTAATACAAAAAAATTCAATGATGTTATAGACTTTGCGAAGATCTTGAAAAAACTTGTAGTTATAACTAAAGGTGAAAATGGTGCTACAGCTATTCTGGGCAATGAAGTTGTAGAATGTGAAGCTCAAAAAAATTTAAAAGTAAAAGATTTGACCGGCGCAGGAGATCTTTTCGCAGCAGGGTATTTACATGGACATATTAACAATTTATCACTTAAAGAAAGCCTTCTAAAAGGGACTGAAATGTCCTCTAAAATAATTCAAAAAATTGGAGCTAGACTTTAACTTTTTTTCTTTCTCTTTTAAAACTGCCTTTGCCCTTTTTTGGTTTTACGACTCTAGTTCTGTATTTGTTTGAGTGAAGATCTTTTGCGATTTTGTTTCTTTTTTTCAAATAAAATAGCCTTTTTTGTTATTCATTATGAGCTCGTCTTTAAAACTTTCTAGGATTTTTTTCCTTAACCTATAAATATGTGTTTCTACTGTGTGAGTATCAGCTTCGGATGAATAATTCCAAACTTTTTCTAATATATATTTTTTCGGTAAAGGCTTTTTTTCCTTAAGCAAAAGTTCTAAAAGTTTTATTTCTTTTTCTGTTACAATAATAAAAAATCCATTTTTTTTTAATTTTTTTTCATTTTTATCTAATATATAATCTTTTATATGAACTGAAGAATTAGAAGCAAATTGTTTGCTTGTTATAAGTTGTGAAATTTTATTATTAAATTCTTCTATACTAGTTGGCAAAGATATTTCTTCGTCAAATTGAATCAATTTTTTTGTTAGGTCTTTGATAATTAACTTTGGCTTGTTTGATATTGCGTTTACTAAATCAATCTGATTTTTGTCAAGAAAATCCCCTTTAATAATTATAGCCTTATAATCGTATTTTAATAAGTCTTCGGATATCTTATCTGAGATTATTATATTAAAATTTAAATCTTCTTTAATTTCAATTAAAGAATTGCTAAATTCCTGTGAGACCAAGCAAAGAACTTTAGGAAGAGTATTTTCAGTATGCATTTAAAATTAATAAATAATAAAATTTTATTTCAACATTATAAGATAAAATGTGCTGTAGGTAAAAGAGGAATTTCAAAGAAAAAAGTAGAAGGAGACAAAGTTACTCCAAGAGGTACTTTTAAAATTAAATGCTTATTTTATAGGAAAGATAGGGAAAAAAATATTAAAACACTGGTAAAAAAAATTAGTATAAAAAAAAATATGGGTTGGTGCGATGACTCTAAATCAAAATTTTATAACAAGCTAATTTTTTTTCCATTCTCTTATAGCGCAGAAAAATTATATCTAAAAAACAATATTTATGACATGATATTAATTCTAGATTATAACATGAAACCAATTATTAAAAATAAGGGCAGTGCAATTTTTATCCATATTGCTAAAAGAAAATACAACAAAACGGAAGGGTGTATAGCTATCTCGAAAAAAGACATGAGGTTATTACTAAAAAATATAAATAGAAAAAGTAGGATAACAGTCTATTGATGTCTCTTACCAAAAATTAAACTGCCAATTCTTAGAAATGTTGCATTATATTTTAATGCTTTCTTATAGTCAGATGACATGCCCATACTAAACTCTTTTAAACCCAAAGAAATACCTGACTCGTATAAGCTTTTAAAATGTTTTTCCTCATTTCCGTCATTGGGAGGAATGGCCATTAGTCCCACGATGTTAAGGTCTAAATCATTTTTGCAATATGAAAAAAACTGGTCAAGTTCAGAAAAACTAATACCTGATTTTTGCATTTCTTTACCGGTATTTACCTGAATAAAGTATTTGAGTTTCTTTTTAGTAACTTCTTCATTGGATTTGATTACGTCCGCAAGTTTTTTATTATCGACAGAATGTATGTAATCAAAAAGTTGAAAAGCTTTTTTGACTTTATTAGTTTGCAACTTGCCTATCATGTGTAATTTTAATTTAGGATTTTTTCTTTTGACAACTGTCCATTTTGAAAGAGCTTCCTGAACTTTATTTTCTCCAAAATGAATATGACCTTCATCTACCAAAGGTAATATTTTTTCAATGCCAAAAGTTTTACTTACAGCAATAATGTTGCATAAATTGCCTTCAGCCTTATGGTTTTTAATATCCTGTTCAATTGATCGATAATTATTTATAACAATGTTTGTCATGCTGATTAAAGAAAAATATTTTTACATAGATAATATACATTTTTTAGACCTTAATTATATTAAAAAAACTAAGGCAAAACTGATCATAAGAAAGGTAAAAGAAAGTCAATTAGATGAATATTTAGACTTTGTTCGAGAATGCAAAAATAATAATATTACTGTATACATTGCCAACAATATTAAATTATTGTTTAAGCTAAAATTAAACCATTTTTATTTATCTGCTTATAATAAACAAAAATTTTTATCATTAAAAAAAATCAATAAAAAGATCAATATAATAGGTGGAGCACATAACCTTAATCAAATAAAAGAAAAGATAGATCAAGGATGTTCAAAAATCATTCTTTCTCGATTGTTTAAATCAGAAAAAGTAGGTTTTTTAGATATCGTGAAATTCAATTTTCTAACTTTAGGGGTTAATACAGATTTTATAGCTTTAGGAGGTATAAATAAGACAAATTACAAAAAATTAACTATGGTTAATTGTATTGGTGCAGCAATGAAGAGTGAGGCATTAAGAAAGCCTAAATATCTTAAAATATAAAAAAAAGCCGGTAAATTTAATTACCGGCTTTTTAATTTTTTAAACTAGGTTAATTAAAACGCTACAGATAAACCGATTGTTGTACCTGTGTCGTCTTTACTAGCTACGAAACCAGCGTCATCAACATCAACTGTTTGGATTGAAATTGTTGCTCCACCAATTGCATAAGCTGCGTTTAAAGCTTGTGCAGTTTGATCTTGGTCTTCAGAAGCACCAATTGTGTCACCAAAGTCTTTAGTTTGTTTGATGTGGTTAAAAGATACTGATAGAGACTCGTTAATAGCATAAGCTATACCGAAAATCTCTGAGTCGTAAGAGTTATCATCATCTTGTACTTGTACATGTGATCTTTGTACTCCAACTTTTAAAGGTCCTGTTGCATAGTTAATTGCAGCAGTCATATCTAAATTGTCCTGACCTTTACCAGCGTCTTTGTTAACGTTTTCTGTTTCAGCATAACCTAGAGAGATAGCTAAGCCATCAACTAAGTTTCCTGGATTACCTCTTAAAGTAACTGACATACCATCTGTCGCGTTAGCGTTAGTATCTCCAGATACCGCGTTGTCAGCGTTCTTAGCACCGTCAACTTTTGGGTAGTATTTTGCATTAATATCCATACCAGTTCCAACAATGTTAGCTGATTTGAATCCGATACCCATGTTACCAGCGTGACCTGTTACGTCGATCCAACCAGATCCACCACCTGAACCATTAGCTTCTTCGTAAGCTGATGGAGTGATATCATCGATTGCATCTACTGGGTCATGATCTGATCCTAAGTATACTGATCCTAAATCTCCAGCGATAGATATTTGAGAGTTTCCGAATGCTAAAGCGTCAGATGTATCTTGCATTACTGACACAGTCATTCCGTTATCTAATTCAGTAGAACCAGAGAACTTTAACTCTTTATCCATACCAAGTGGGTTACCTGTTGTAGTGCTACCCGCTGTAGTATATGTAGCTTCCATGCTACCAGTTACTGATAGTGTTCCAGCGTTTGCAGCTGAAAAAGCTAAAAGTCCTGATAATACAGAAACGATTTTTACTATGTTTTTCATATTTGTCCTTTGTTTTATTTATTTATAAATAAACTTGGGGAGAATTTATATTTACAGGTACTTAATAACTAGCTTTTTAGCCTTTTTTTGTTAATTTCTTTGATATAGTGATAAATATGCAACATGTAAGTTTATCAAGTAAATTCGACCATTTTCCCTTATATTTCTTTAAAGTTATGAAAAATTCAACTAATAATTTATATGGATAGTTTTAAACGCCTTATATTATGAAAAAAGTTCTTATTTTTTTAATAATTTCATCTTTTCTACTTGTTTCTTGTGGAGGAAAGAAAATTTTCAGACCTGTAGACCTTAGAAAAGAACCTGTTAGTGGGAAAGAAAGGGCTAGAAAAAACGTCGAAGAAGGAAGAGGAATTTCTCTTATGGGAGTTGGTAAGAAGAAAGGAACTAGCTATGAATTCAGCACATCTAACCCTATGTGGAGAGCTTCGTTAGAAATACTAGATGTTTTACCTTTAACTACAGTTGATTACTCAGGAGGAATTATAATTACTGATTGGTACTCTGATACATCAATTAATAATGAGTCAATTAAAATTACTGTTAGGTTTCTTTCAAATGATGTTAGAAGTGACAGTTTAAAAGTTATAGTGCATAAAAAAAACTGTAGTACGAATAACGTGTGTACCGTAAATAAAATAGAGTCTAAAATACAAGAAGAATTAATAATGTCTGTAATTAAAAAAGCTGCAGCGTACGAAAAAGAATTAAAAAAGAAAAAATAAAATAACCATTTTATTTTTAAACATGGAAAGAGTAAATTTTCAACTAATAGAAGCCAAGTGGCAAAAAAAGTGGGAGAATAGTTTTTTTGACCCATCTTTAAAAAATAAAAAAAAATTTTATTGCCTAGAAATGTTCCCTTACCCTTCGGGTAAAATACATATGGGACATGTAAGAAATTATACTATTGGCGACGTAATTGCTCGTTTTAAATCTATGAATGGATATAACGTTATGCATCCTATGGGGTGGGATTCTTTTGGTCTTCCCGCTGAGAACGCTTCTAAAGAAAACAATCTTTCCCCAAAAATTTGGACTGAAAAAAACATATTGGAGATGAAAAGACAGTTAAAGATGTTAGGGCTTTCTATTAATTGGGAGCTTGAAATTTCAACTTGTGATGAAAATTATTACAAACATCAGCAAGAATTGTTTATTGATTTTTATCATAAAGGCCTAGTTTCAAGGAAGGAAACATATGTGAATTGGGATCCAGTTGAACAAACAGTTCTTGCGAATGAACAAGTTATTAATGGTAGAGGCTGGAGGTCAAACGCCGTAGTAGAAAGAAAGAAATTATATCAATGGTTTTTTAATATTACTAAATATTCTGATGATTTATTAGAAGGATTAGACCAACTAGAGAATTGGCCCTCTAATGTCAAACTAATGCAGAAAAACTGGATTGGAAAATCTATCGGCTGTGAGATAGATTTTCCTATTCATGAAAAAAAAGGCAAAACTATTAAAGTTTTTACAACAAGGCCGGATACAATATTTGGTGCAACTTTTATTGCTGTATCTGCAGATCATCCTTTGTGTAACGAATTTCAAAAAGATGAAGAATTTATTAAATTTAAAAAAGAATGCTCTAAGATGGGAACTACTGAAGAAGCAATTGCTAATGCGGAAAAGTTTGGCTACAAAACTAAACTTAGCGTAGTTCACCCTTTTGAAAGTAAAAAAATTCCTGTGTTTGTAGCAAATTTTGTTTTAATGGATTATGGAACTGGTGCAATATTTGGGTGTCCCGCTCATGATCAAAGAGATTTAGATTTTGCAAAAAAATATAAATTAGATGTAATAGAAGTTGTTGGAGAAAAAAATAAAATAAAAGATTTTAGTAAAATTTCTCAAGCATATACCGAAGATGGTAACTTAATTAATTCCTCATTTTTAAATGGCTTATCTGTTTCTGAAGCGAAGGATAAAATAATTAAAGAAATTGAAAAGAAAAAAATTGGTAAAAAAAAGATTAGTTATAGATTAAAGGATTGGGGTATATCTAGACAAAGGTACTGGGGTTGTCCTATTCCTATTTTGCACTTAGAGGATGGTTCGATAGTTCCAGTTGATAAAAAAGACCTTCCTATTAAATTACCTGATGATATTGACCTAAATTGTAGTGGAAATCCTCTTGAAAAACATCCTAACTGGAAAAACACAATTCATAAAAAAACCGGTAAAAAGGCCAGACGAGAAACCGATACTTTAGACACTTTTGTGGACTCCTCTTGGTATTTTTTAAGATTTTGTTCTCCGAAATCCAAAGAACATCCTTTTGAAATCGAGAATATAAATCATTGGATGCCTGTTGATCAATATATAGGAGGTGTTGAACACGCCATATTACACCTTCTTTATTCTCGTTTTTTTATGAGAGGTATAAAAACTATAAACTCAAAGGTGAAACATGATGAGCCATTTAAAGGTTTGTTTACTCAGGGTATGGTTTGCCATGAAACTTATAAAGATGAAAATAATAAATGGGTAAGTCCAGATCAGGTTGAAAAAAATGATGAAGGCAGCTTATTTCATAAAAAACTAAAAACAAAAATAACTGTTGGCCCTTCAGAGGCAATGTCAAAATCTAAAAAAAACATCATCGACCCCGAAAGTATGATAAAAATCTATGGAGCCGATGCGGTTAGATGGTTTATTTTGTCAGATAGTCCTCCAGAAAAAGATGTCCAGTGGTCAAATGAAGGTGTAAATGCCTCCTATAAATTTTTACAAAAAGTGTGGAACCTAAACTTAAAAATCATTGACCGTGATGAAGTAAAAAAAATTGATAAAAGCGAGTTGGAATTTAAATTAAAATTTAATAGTTATTTGTCAAAAATTACAAATTTAATAGAAAACTTTCAGTTGAATGTTTACGTTGCAAACATTTATGAAATTCACCATTTATTTAATCAATATGTTGATAAAAACGTTGGAAATCAATGTCTAAGTGAATGCCTTGTAAACTTCATGAAAACAATGATTCCGTTCACCCCTCATTTAGCCAATGAGTCTTTAGAAAGGTTAAATGTTAACAATGTTAATACTTGGCCAAAAATTGATAGTACTCTTTTAGATAAACAAACAATTAAAATTGCTATACAAATTAATGGTAAAACAAAAGAAATAATAGAAATGAAAAAAAATTTGAACGAAAAACAAGCAACTGAGAACAGCAAAAATAATGATAAAATAAAAAAAGTTTTAGCTGGAAAAGTAATTACACGAACTATTTTTGTTAAAAACAAAATAATTAATTACCTGATTAAATAATTATATGAGAAAAACACTTTTTATATTACTTTTAATTTTCATAATACCTCTGACATCGTGTGGTTACACAGTTGTAAAAAATAACAAAAATATAGATATTCAAAATATAATTAGCTCAGGCAATAAAAAGGTATCTTATGTGATTAAAAATCAGTTGTTAATGAACTCATCTAAAGATGGAAAAAACAAAATTAATATAAAGCTAGAAACAGAAAAAAATAAATCTGCGAAAGAAAAAAATGTATCGGGAACAATTACTAAGTATTTTTTAACCTTGAAAGCAAAACTCACTATAGAAGATGAAAAACGTAATAATATTATAAATAAATCCTTTACTGTTAGAGGAGACTTTGAAGTTGGATCACGTAACTCTCAAACAATAATAATAGAGAAGAAAAAAACAGAAAACTTAACAGAGCAGCTAGCCGAACAAATTAATACTTTTTTAATCATGCACTTTGAAAACAAATGATACTAAAAAGTTATTTAGTAGAAAATAATTTCGATACTTTAAACCAATATAATTCCATAGTTTTCTATGGTGAAAACAATGGATTAAAAGACGACTTTAAAGATAGGCTTAAAATTTTGAATAAAGATGCTGATATTTTTACCATTTATCAGGAGGATATTCTTAAAAGCAACGATATTTTTCTGAGGAATATAAACAATCAATCTCTTTTCAACACAAAAAAAGTAATAATAATCAACGAAGTGAATGATAAAATTTTACCCCTTCTTCAAGAAGTGCTGGAAAAAATTAGTGGATCTTTAAAAATATTCATATTTGGTAACATGTTGGATAAAAGGTCAAAAATAAGAAACAACTTTGAAAAAGGGAAAGATTTAGCAATTATTCCTTGCTACCAAGATAATGAAAGAACATTAATAAATTATATCAGCAAATCATTTAAAGATTACAAAGGATTAACGGGAGAAATAATTAATGAGATAATAGAAAATTCTAACTTAGATAGAAGAATTATTAAAAATGAAATAATAAAAATAAAAGAACTTTTTATAGACAAAATAATCAACAAAGAAAAATTAATTGATCTACTAAATATCAAACTTGATACTAAATTCGAAAATATTCGGGATGCAACAATTATAGGAGATAAAAAAAGAGTAAACAAACTTATGGGTGAAATGGAATTTCACGAAAGTGAAACTTTTATGTACATAAATCAGTTATATGCAAGATTTAATAGATTAATTGAAATAAAACAGATAGAGAGCACTACAAAAGATGATGAATTAGCTATGGATAGCTTAAAACCAAAAATATTCTGGAAAGATAAACCAATTTATACTCAACAAGTCAAAAAATGGAATCTTTCAAAGTTAAAAGTGACCTTAGACAAAATAAGTAAAACAGAACTCCTTATGAAAACAAATTCAGCAATAAAAAATGATATTCTTATTAAATATCTACTAATTAATATTTGTTTGATGGCTAATTCTGCTTGAGCAGTGCGGAAACTAGCTCGAACTGCGAAAGATCCTTATAACTAATAGTAATTTTACCTGAATTGTTCTTTTTATTGTATATGGCAACTTTCAATCCTAGTTTGTCTTCAATATTTTTTCTTTCTGCTTCAATATTGGAATCAACAATATTATTAGGGGAAGATTGTTTTTTTTTCTTAGCCAGGGCTTCTACAGATCTAGCATTCATATTTTTTTTGACAATTTCTTCAGCAATTGATGAAGGGTTGGATAAACCTATAAGTGGACGGGCTTGACCCCCCGTTAACTCGCCTTGCTCGATCATAGAAATTATATCTTGAGGCAGAGTTAACAATCGCAATGTATTGCTTACATGACTTCTACTTTTTGACATCATTGCTGCTATTTTCTCATTGTCGTATCTAAATTCTTTTTTTAGTCTTTCGTATCCTTTTGCTTCTTCAATAATGTTTAAATCCTCTCTTTGAATATTTTCAACAATAGCAACTTCTAGAGATTCTAAGTCTGAAAGGTTAAGTACTACAATTGGAACTTCGTGTAATCCAGCTTTTTGAGCAGCCATCCATCTTCTTTCTCCAGCTACAATTTCAAATTTGCCTTTGTCATTTTTATTCGGCCTAACAACAATAGGTTGGATGAGGCCATTTTTTTTAACTGAATTAGCAAGCTCAGATATTTTTTCTTCATCAAAATTGATTCTTGGTTGGAATCTGTTTCGGTTTAAGTCTCCAATTAAAGCAGTATTTTGTAAAATTCTATTTTCTTTAACTTCTTGATCATCATTTTTTTGATCGCCAAAAAGAGCGGATAAACCCCTCCCTAAACCTTTCTTTTTACCATTTTTCATGCCGCACTACCTAAATTCTTGTTTTTTTGGTCAATAAACTCTTCTGCTAAACTAAAATATGATCTACTTCCTAGGCAATTTTTATCATAAATGATACAAGGCATTCCGTGAGACGGGGCCTCTGAAAGTCTAACATTTCTCGGTATTACAGTTTGGTACACTTTATCTTTGAAATAGTTTCTCGCCTCTCTATCGACTTGTGTTGAAAGTTTATTTCTTTTATCAAACATTGTTAGCAATATCCCTCTTATGCTTAAGTCAGGATTCAAATTAATTTTTATTCTGTCTATTGTTTTGACTAATTGGGTAATCCCCTCCAAAGCAAAAAATTCTGTTTGCAATGGAACTAATAATTCGTCTGCAGCAACTAACGACATAATGGTTAATAGACTCAAAGATGGAGGGCAATCTATAAATATATTGTCATAGTTTTTTATTAAATTTGCTTTTTCTCCTTTTAAAATTTCTTTTAATAAGAATGCTCTGTTGGGCTCGTTAGCTGTTTCTACTTCTAAGCCAGATAGATTTACATTTGAACTAATTAGGTCAAGTCCGCCTATATTGGAATTTTGTATAGCCTGCTCAAGATTAATTTTGCCAATCAGTAAATTGTAAATATTTTTAGTCTCATCGTTATTAGATTTACCAAGTCCTGTTGTGGCATTGCCTTGAGGATCAAGGTCTATAACAAGTATTTTTTTATTTCTTTGAGATAAAGCTGTAGCTAAATTGATTACGGTCGTTGTTTTTCCAACACCGCCTTTTTGATTAATCACCGATAGTATGTTTTTTCTCACTTTTTTTTACATTTACTATTAATATTTTAGAATCATTGCTAGTAATGCTATTTTCTAACTTATACTCAAAAAAATGATGCTTGGAAGCTTTTTCTGCTTCTTCCTGTGCATTCTTTCCCTTTAAAATTAACAATTTATGGCTTTTTTTTACAATTTCACGTGAAATACGCAAAATCTCATCTAATTTCTTAAATGCCCTAGCTACTACGTAATCAGTATTAATTTCATATTTATCGTAGCTACCGCCAAATACTGAAGCATTTATTTGAAGCTCTTTTATTACATTATTCAAAAATTTTTCCTTCACAGGTGATTTTTCATACAATTTCACGTGAAATTTGCTGCTTTTGTTGAAAATAGCTAAAACAATACCGGGGAATCCAGCTCCAGACCCTAAATCTGAGAGAGATTTTCCATCAGAAAAATCAATAAATTTAACTAATTGGGCTGAATCAAGAAAATGTCTATGCCAAATTAAAGGTACTGTACTTTTAGCAATAAAATTATGTTTTTTGTTCGCTTCTAATAAAATTTCATGAAATTTATTAAACTTATCTATATTTTCAGAGCTAAAATTAAGAGATTTTGATAATACAGACCTTACATCAGCTTCGTTCATCAAGCAGTAGCTTTTAACTTCCTTCTTTTTATGTGGCCTAAAAGTATAATTGCTGCAGCAGGGGTTACTCCATCAATTCTTAATGCCTGACCAAGCGTTTTTGGTCTAATTTGATTCAGTTTGGACTTAATTTCAGTAGATAGACCACTAAATTGATCATAATTTATATCTTCTGGAATACCTATTTTTTCATCTTTTTTGAATGCTTTAATATCATTTAATTGACGAGATAGATATCCTGAGTAATGGGCATCAATTTCAACCTGTCTATCAATATGATGTCCATAGTAGGTTATATCAGACCATATTGATCTAATTTTACTCATATTTACATTTTTCAATCCTAAAACTTGTAAGGCACTCCTCTTTACCCCGTCCTTTGATATTTTTATATCAAAATTCGAGGCGCTATTAGGCGTTATAAAATTATTTTGTAAGAAATTTTTTATATTAACTAATTTTTTATTTTTATCACTGAATAGTTTAGACCTGTTTTTTTTGACTAAATTAAATTTAATACCAACTGGTGTTAATCTTTGGTCGGCATTGTCTGCTCTTAAAGACAATCTATATTCTGCTCTCGATGTAAACATTCTATAAGGTTCAGAAATCCCTTTCGTAATTAAATCATCAATCATAACTCCTATGTAGGACTCGGACCTATCTAAAATTAATTCATTTTTCTTTAGAATTTTTAGAGCTGCATTTGCTCCTGCTATAAGTCCTTGAGCAGCTGCTTCTTCGTAACCTGTTGTTCCGTTAATTTGACCTGCAAGAAAGAGAGAACGAATTTTTTTTGTTTCTAAAGTAAATTTGAGTTCCCTCGGATCAACAAAATCGTATTCTATCGCATAACCAGCTCTTATCATTTTAACTCTCTCTAAACCCTTTATTTTAGCCAATATTTTAAGCTGAACCTCTTCTGGTAAAGAGGTCGAAATACCATTTGGATACACAGTATTATCTTCTAAACCTTCAGGTTCTAGAAAAATTTGATGTCTATGTTTTTCCTTAAATTTTACAATTTTATCCTCTATAGAGGGACAGTACCTTGGTCCAACTCCTTTAATGTTGCCGGAGTACATTGCACTTTTAGAAATATTCTTACTTATAATATCGTGTACTTCATTATTGGTATAAGTCATTCCACATCTAATTTGTTTATTATGTAACTTATCTGTCATGAAAGAAAAAAAACTAGGATTTTCGTCTGCTGACTGCATTTCAAGACTTTCGAAATTAATAGTATTTCCATCTAACCTTGGTGGAGTTCCTGTTTTTAATCTTCCTATTTTCATTTTATATTTTGATAATTGTTCACTTAATCCTGTTGATGGTTTTTCGTTAAAACGACCTGCAGGTATTTGCTTTTCGCCTATGTGTATCAATCCATTTAAAAAAGTACCTGTTGTTAAAATCAACTCCTTACACCTTATTTCTGCTCCACTCTGGCAAATAAAACCTAAAACTTTATTTTTATTGTGATCAAAAATGAATTCTGTAACTGGATCGGCTATTACTGATAAATTATTATAATTCAGTAATATATTTTGCATGTGTTTTTTATAAAGCGCTCTATCAGATTGAGTACGGGGGCCTTGTACTGCAGGACCTCTACTTCGATTTAATAATCTAAACTGAATACCTGATTTGTCTGCAACTTCGCCCATTAAACCATCTAATGCGTCTATTTCTCTAACTAAGTGTCCCTTGCCTAGCCCTCCTATGGCCGGATTACATGACATTTCTCCAATAGTTTCAATTTTATGTGTAAATAACGCTGTATTTACGCCTATTCTAGCTGATGCAGCTGCTGCCTCACATCCAGCATGTCCGCCACCTATCACAACTACATCAAAAGTCTTTTTCTTAATCATATTATAAATGTATCTATGAAATATAATATTACAAGCTCAAAGATGTGTTATTTACCAATACAAAAATCTTTAAATATCGAACCTAGTATTTCCTCAACATCCACCTTACCTACTATACTGCCCAAATGTCTTGTAGCCATTCTGAGGTCTTCAGCAGCAGTTTCGATTTCTTTTTTTTGGTCTTTTTCTAAAAAATTTTCTATTTCTTTGGATGCTGCCATTAATTTTAGCCGATGTCTTTCTCTAGTTACAATAATATTATTTTTTTGAAGAAATTTCTTACTAAGTTTATCTTTAATTTCTTTAGTTAATCTATCTATATTCTTATTTTTTTTAACTGATATTGAAATTTTACTTTCTTTAGTAGAATTACTTGTATTTTTTTTCTTCAAAAGATCTGTTTTGTTAAGTACAACAATGCAGTCTTTATTAATTAGTTTCTTGATATCTTTATTAATTTTTTTTTTGGTTGCATCCAATATTATTAATATTAAATCTGCACTTTTTGCTGCTTTGATAGCTCGTTTAATACCTTCTTTTTCAACCCTATTATTTGATTTTCTTATTCCTGCTGTGTCCGCTAAAATCACGGGATATCCGTGTATATTCAAATATGTTTCAACTACATCTCTCGTTGTGCCTTGATGCTCAGATACTATAGCTGCCTCTCTTTTTGATAGTAAATTTAATAGTGATGATTTTCCAACATTAACATCTCCGATTATAGATACTCTAAAACCATCTCTGATTTTTTCTCCTATTTTTTGATCTTCAAGTAAATTCCTCATATCTTTATAAGCTTCTTTAATATTTTTTCTAACTTTTTTTAGTATGTTGTCAGAGATATCATCCTCGGCAAAATCTATTTTTGCCTCTATGTACGATAATGATTTGACTAATTTTTCTCTCAAAGAATTGTAATAATTTGATGTGTTTCCATGAATCATCTTTATAGCTTGTTTTCTTTGCAGATCGGTCTCGGCATTTAATAAATCTCCCAGACTTTCCGCTTCCAATAAATCCATTTTATTATTTTGAAATGAAAGTTTTGTAAATTCCCCTGGTTCTGCCATTCTGCAATCGTGCTGTTTTGATAAAACTTTCAAAAAGAAAGCAATTACCGCGTTACTTCCATGTATATGAAATTCAACTAAATCTTCTCCGGTAAAACTATTAGGTGCTGGAAATAGCAAAAGAAGACCCTCGTCTATTAATTCATCGTTATGTGGATCGTAAAATTTACAATAATTAATTTCTCTAGATTTTAGTTTTTCTTGTTTTGTAATTAGTTGTGATATTTTATAAGTTCCCTCTCCAGAAAGCCTTACTATTGCAATACCAGAGGGACCACGACCAGATGAAAGAGCATAAATATTCATTTTTTTTTATAATTATATCTTTTATATTCTAATAAGCTTTAAATATATATTTTATTATGTTTCAAATTAACTGGAAAACAAAATCATATCTATACAAAATATTTGAGTTTTTTAAGCTAAAAAAAATATTATACTTTGTACAAAAACATATTACTAAAAGATCTCTGGTACATATAGCAAAAGTAGATAAATCTTGGAAATTTCATGCGGATTCTATAAAAAAATATAATGTCAAAAACTTATTAGAAGTAGGCGCAGGCAAATCTTTAGAACAAAATATTTTTTTTTCATATTTTTTTAATAATAAAATAAAACAAACTGTCATAGATATTAATAAAATGTTAGATCTTGCTTTGTTTAATGAAGCAAATCGTTCAATAGCTAAAATTTTAAATGTTAATAACAAGGGTAATGTCAACTCTCTCGAGGAATTAGAATTAAAATATAATATCTTCTATAAAGCTCCGTATAGCATTTCAGATGTTTTAAAAAGCAAGGAAGTTTTTGATATTTGCGTATCTACTACTACTTTGGAACATTTTACTAAAAAGGACATTGACAATCTTCTTTCAAATTTAAAAAGAATAATTAAAAAAAATGGTCATGTCTCTTCTGCTATAGATTATAGTGATCATTATTCTCACACAGATAAAAATATAAACACGCTTAATTTTCTAAAATATGATGAAACAGAATGGCAAAAATACAATAACTCCTTTTTGTATCAAAATAGACTTAGACATAGAGATTATGAAAAAATTTTCAATTTACACGGCTATAAAATCAAGGATAATATTGAAGGTCCAAGGGGAGAAGCTCTGACTGATCTTTCTAGAGAATATAATCCCTCAGATAAAAGTATTTTAATACTTTGGGGGTATTATTTAATTGAAAATAATTTAGAAGTTAAAATATGAGGATTAGCAATAACAATAAATTTTTATATTTTATTTTATCAATGAGCCTCATGATTGGTTTGTTTTACGGTGAAGACTCCTCAGGAAGTGGGGGCTCTATAGCAGACTTCATAAGTACGTGGCCTCTAGTGGAAAATCCTTTAAATTTTGATTGTGGTTGCGAAATGAAATTTCCACTTCATTACTATATAGCATCTTTAATATATCAAATTAGCCAAAGCGAATTTTTTTTAAAGTTTACCTATTGTATAACGGCTTTAGCAGTACCAATATTATTATATAAATGTTTAGAAATTAAATATCCAAAATTAAATAAAGATAATTTATTCTTATTTTCTTTAATTATTTTATTACTACCTACTTTTAGATCAGCAGCAATTTGGCCAAACACCCACTTAACTGCAATAATTTTTTTTCTTATATCAGTTTATTTCTTTTTAAAATGGGAAATAAAAAAAGATTATAAAAATTTAAATCGAGAACTAATATTTACGATAATTTTTATGTCTTTAACAGTTTACACAAGACAGATGTATGCGATGATTTTTTTGTATTTTGTTCTAATATATTTTCAAAAATTGAAATTTAAGGATTTCTTAAAGACATGTTTTATAATTTTTTCTTTTTCTATACCTGGTATAATATTTGTTTTTTATTATCCCATAATTCTAACAGGCACTTTTAATTCTAACTTATATAATAGTCTTCTAGTTAATAGTTCCATAATATCATTTTATTTAATTCCTTTTTATTTCTTACTCTTTGCTTACAATAAAAATAGGGTTGATTTAATTAATTTAAAAAATATTACAGTTTTATTTTTCATTATTCTAATGGTTTGGACAATGTCCCAATCTTTTAACTATAATTTTAAAATGGGTGGTGGATATTTTTTGAAGCTATCATTAATTATGTTTGATGATTTTTATTTTTTTTATTTGACGAGTGTTATTGGTTTTTTTCTTCTATATCTACTTGGGAAAGAGAATCCTAATAATGTTATATTAATTTTATTAATACTATTTGGGTTCTCTGCAAGAATATTATTTCCAAAATACTTCGAACCAATGTTGATTATCTTGTTGTTTTTTGTCTTTAATACAAAGCTTCCTCAAATGTTTCTCAAAGAAAAAAGAAACATCTTTATTTATGGAACATATATGCTGATTTATTTAATAACTGGAATTATTAATCATGCATTTCAAATAACAAAAACTCTATAAGATATTAATATTCTTGGAAAACTAACTAGTTTTATTCATTGAGTCAAAAAAATCAGCATTATTCTTTGTATTTTTTAACTTAGAGATTAAAAATTCAATACCGTCCATTGTTCCCATGGGGCTAATAATTCTTCTTAGCACATTCATTTTTGATAGGTCATCTTTTTCAAATAATAACTCTTCTCTTCTTGTTCCTGATCTAGTTATATCTAGGGCAGGGTAAATCCTTTTATCTGCTACTTTTCTATCTAATATCAGTTCTGAATTACCGGTTCCTTTAAACTCTTCAAATATAACTTCATCCATTCTTGAGCCTGTGTCTATTAAAGCGGTAGATATGATTGTAAGTGATCCGCCTTCCTCAACATTTCTAGCTGCTCCAAAAAATCTTTTGGGTCTTTGTAGGGCGTTTGCGTCAACTCCACCTGTTAAAACTTTTCCTGAACTCGGAATAACGGCATTATAGGCTCTACCTAACCTAGTTATAGAGTCTAATAAAATTACAACATCTTTTTTGTGCTCCACTAATCTTTTTGCTTTTTCAATTACCATTTCTGCCACAGCAACGTGCCGAGACGCAGGTTCATCGAAAGTTGAAGCTACTACCTCACCTTTAACTGATCTTTGCATGTCGGTAACTTCCTCTGGCCTTTCATCTATCAACAAAACCATAAGAAAACACTCAGGATGGTTTGCAGTAATGGATTGAGCTACATTCTGCAGAATTATAGTCTTTCCAGCTCTAGGTGGTGAAACAATTAAAGCCCTTTGACCTTTACCAATAGGACTTACGAGGTCAATTAATCTTGCTGTGTTGTCCGGTTTTTTTTCAACTTTAGTGCTTTCGACTTCTAACTTAATTCTTTGGTTTGGATATAGAGGTGTTAGGTTGTCAAAAGCTATTTTATTTCTAACTTTTTCTGGATTCTCATAATTTATTTTGTTTACTTTAAGTAAGGCAAAATATCTTTCGGCATCTTTTGGGCCTCTTATTTCTCCTTCAACGGAGTCTCCTGTTCTCAGACCAAACCTTCTAATTTGGCTGGGACTTACATATATATCATCTGGTCCAGGCAAATAATTTGACTCTATTGCTCTCAAAAAACCAAAGCCATCCTGAAGCACTTCTAAAACTCCAGTTGCAGTAATTTGTTCGTTTTTTTCAGCCAATTTTTTAAGAATAGCAAAAAGAATTTCTTGCTTTCTCAAAGTACTCGGATTTTCTATTCCTAGTTTTTCAGCTTCATTTATAAGCTCTGCAGGGTTCTTTTGCTTTAATTGTTGAAGATTCATATGAAATTAGATCTTGAGGTAAGTAATATAAATATAGTTTGTTTTTTAAATATTTCAAGTCCTATAAAGGTTTAAAAACAACCATAAAAACAATGATTATAAGCAAAACGGTAGGAACTTCATTGATTATTCTATAAAATTTTGATGATTTTTGGTTTTGGTTGGTTGAAAATAGTCTTACACACTTTCCAAGATAAAAATGGTAATGAGTGAGAATTAGTATCAAAATACCTTTGATTTGCATCCAAAGCTCAGAAAAAACTACAAACCCAAGACTATGAATCATTATCAGTCCAAAAAACCAACTTAAAATCATCGCGGGCATCATTATGTAATTGTAAAGTTTCCTTTCCATGGTCTTAAAAGTGTCTGATTGCTCTTTGTTTTCTATTGTCTCTACATGATAAACGAATATCCTGGGCAAATATAATAGTCCTGCCATCCAAGAGATAACTGCCACAATATGAAGAGCCTTAAATGTTAAATAAAAATTCATTTTAATTTGAAATTAAATACCTTTTAATAAGTTTTGTTAATAAATCTATATGATCATCATTGTCGTTTAAACACGGAATCAAATCAAAATTTTTTCCTCCATTGTTAATAAAGCTTTCTCGACCCTGAATATTAATTTCTTCTAGTGTTTCAACACAATCAGAAGAAAAACCCGGACAAATTACTAAAATATTTTTTTTATTTTTTCTTGGAAACGCCTCCAACGTTTTATCGGTATATGGTTTTAGCCATTCACTAGGTCCAAATCTTGATTGAAAAGATGTTTCTATTGGAATTTCTTTGTATTTTTCAGTCATTAAACGAGTAGTTTTTTGACAATAACATTGATATGGGTCACCTTTGTCGAAATAAGATCTGGGTATCCCATGATAAGAGGCTAAAATTAAATCTGGTTTCCAGTTTATTTCTAAAACTTTTTTTTTTATACTATTTATTAAAGCTTCAATATATAAAGGATCACTTTCATAATGAGGGATTATTTGAAGACTGGGTTGCCACCTCATTTGCATTAAGCTTCTATAAACCTCGTCACAAACAGTTGCTGTTGTTGCCGCTGCATACTGGGGATACAGAGGCAGAATAATCATGTTCTCACATCCTTCCTCTTTTAATTTTTTTAATTTACTTTTTATGCTTGGATTTCCATATCTCATTGCGAAGTCTATTAAAATATTTTTGTTTGAAATTTTTAAAGATAACTTATTAGCTTGGCTTCTAGTGTAGTAGCGTAGTGGAGATTCATTAGTTTTTTTCATCCATATTTTTTTATACGCATGAGCAGTTTTGGAAGGTCTTGTATTTAAAATTATTAAATTCAAGACAACCTGCCAAATAAAAGGGTTTACTTCAATAACTCTCCTGTCTGACAAGAATTCTTTTAAATATTTTCTAATATCCCACCAACTTGTAGAATCTGGTGTTCCAAGATTTACAATAAGGATACCAGTTTTTCCAAATTTGATATCAGGGTGATTATTTAGATCTTTCATATTTATTTATATTCTTTTACAAACCTTATTAATCTTTCAACTTTATCTGGATTTGTCTCTGGCATCAAACCATGTCCTAAATTAAAAATATAGGGACAATCTTTGAATGCTTGCAAATACTTGCTAGCTTCTTCGAATATTTTGTTATCATTTGATAACATTATTTTTGGATCCATACCTCCTTGAATACACACCCCATCAAGATTTTTTCTACACCACTCAGGGTCTAAGTCATAGTCTATGTTCAAACCATCGGGTTGAACTACTTTTAAAAAATCATAATAGTTTTTCTTCAGGCCCTTTGGAAAACATATAACTGGTATTTTTTCTTGCTTACAGAAATTCACTAGATTTAAATTTGGTTTGTAACAATAGTCTATTAAATCATTTTGTGGGATTAACCCTGCCCAAGAATCAAATATTTGCACAACATCTGCTCCTGCGTCTACTTGGTTTTTAATATGAAGTGATAAATATTTTTGAATTTTATTTATTATTAGAATTATGTTTTTTTTTTCTTTTTTTAATAAATTAATGTCAATTATATTTTTATCTTTTTTAATACCCAACATATAAACGATTAAAGTCCATGGAGAACCTATAAAGCAAATTAAAGACTTATTTTTATCAAGTTTTTTTCTGGTTTTTTTAATTGCTTTGTAAACAGGTTTCAATTTTTCAAAAAATTCAATTTCATTATTTTGATTAAAATTATTGATATCAAAATTTGATAAAAGAGGTCCTTTATCCTTCTCAAATTTTACAGTTTGACCGAGCGCGAAAGGGACCATTAAAATATCTGAAAATATTATTGCAGCATCTAAATTAAATCTATTTATTGGCTGTAAAGTAATTTCACTACTCAAATTGCTATTAAGACAAAGATTTATAAAATTTGGATTTTTAGATCTAATTTTTTGGAATTCAGGAAGATATCTACCAGCTTGTCTCATAAACCAGATTGGGTTACAAGAAATATCTTTGTTAACTAAACAGTTTGTTAATTTATTCATTAATTAAATTATATATTTATAAGTATATTATTTGTAATAGGGCATGTTAGTTTGTGATATAAAAAATTATACATAGTTTTACCTATTTTATTCACTTTTATTCATAGAAAATTCCTTATTTCTAAAGAGAAAGGAAAAATTACTAACAAATTTTTAAAATTGCCATAAAATTATCTACAATGAACAAAGTGTTATAAATATGTTAATTGATGTTAATATCTAATATTAAGAAAAGATGAAAATGTATAATAGTTAGTTGTAAATAAATTATTCACACACTTATGACCGAAAAATACAATGTATATCTTATATCAGATTCAACTGGTGAGACGCTTGATAGAATTTTCTTATCCTTAAAATCTCAGTTTGCTAACTTCGAATATAATAAAAAAGAGTTTGTATTTGTAAGGACAGAACAGCAAATAAATAAAATTATAGAGGAATGTAATAATACTCCAAATTCAATTATTCTATACACTATAGTAGAAACAAAACTTGCTAAGTTTTTATCAGCACAGAGCGATAAAAAAAACATACCTTGTTTTGGTATTTTAGGAAATTTGATTTTATCTTTTTCAAAGCTTTTAAACCAAAAAGCATCACACACACCAAGTGCACAGCATGTTTTAGATGACGACTATTACAAAAGAATAGAAGCAATTCAATTTACCATGTCACACGATGACGGTAAAAAAACAAGTGACTCGAGAGAGGCTGATATTATTTTATTCGGTGTCAGCAGGACGAGCAAAACACCAACTTCCATATATCTTGCTAACAGAGGTTACAAAACTATAAATATACCTTTGGTATTAAATCAAGAAATTCCAGAAACTATAAAAGATAAAAATATTAAAGCCTGCATCGTAGGATTATACGCTGATCCAGAAAGACTGTCTGACATTAGAAGAAACAGAGTTGCAATACTTAATGATAATAAAGTCTCTTCTTACACAGACTTTAACTCAATAAAAAATGAAGTTGAAAGTTCAAAAAAACTTTTTAAAAAAAATAATTGGCCAACCATAGATGTTACTAGAAAATCAGTTGAAGAAACAGCTGCTTCGGTAATAAAAATTTATGAAATAAAAAAAAACAAATGAAGATAATTTTAGCATCTAAAAGCGGTGTAAGAAAAAAGATGCTTGAGAAAAACAAAATTAATTGTGAGGTCGTCCCATCTAATGTTGATGAGGATCAAGCAAAAGAATCTTTGTTAGCGGCTGGAGCAAGCCCTTTAGAAATTTCAAAGAATTTAGCAGAATTGAAATCTAATAAAGTTAGCTCTAAACATCCTAATAAACTCGTTTTGGGAGCTGATAGCGTTATCTCTTTGTCAAACAAATTGATAAATAAACCTAAAAATAGAGAGGAAGCTTTAAGTATTTTAAAAAAACTAAATGGTTCGGAACATTACTTGATTAGCTCTGTTTGCATTTCTAAGAATGGCTCAATGATATGGCATCATACTGATAAGTCACATTTGGTTATGAAAAAGTTGAAAGAAGAAGAAATTATAAATTATCTTAATAAAATTAAGACAGAAATTTTGTTAGCCTATGGAGTCTATCAAATAGAAGCTGATGGTAAATCATTATTTGCAAGCATTAAAGGAGATGAGGACTCAATTATGGGTTTGCCAATGAAACAAATAATAAACTATATTAAAAGCTACAGAAATGAATAAAAAGAAATTTGTAATAATCGGCAACCCTATCGCACACTCTCTTTCACCTATTTTACATAATTATTGGTTTAAAAAATATAAAATAAGCGCAGAGTATTCTTTGTTAAAAATAAAAGAAGATGAAATTAAAAATGTTATATCAAAAATTAAAAATAAGACCATTCATGGGGTGAATGTGACTCTTCCCTATAAGCAAAAAGTAATTGCTCATTTAGATCAGCATATAAATGATGCAAAAGAAAGTGGCTCTGTAAATACTATTTATTTAAATGAAGATAAAAAAGTTATAGGAGAGAATACTGATATATACGGTCTTCAAGCTGCATATTTTAAAAAAATTATTGATAACAATTCCATTAAAAAAAAGGCATTAATCATTGGTGCTGGAGGAGTATCGCCTTCTATTATTGTCGCTTTAACTAAGTCAAACGTAGTAGATATAACGATTATCAATAGAACTTACGACAAATGCTTGTTTCTAAAAAATAAATTTAAAGATTTAAAAATACTTAAGTGGGAAGAATTAAATGATAGCGTTAAAGATTTCGATATCATTATTAATGCCACAAGTTTAGGCTTAAAAAATGGCAAGGATTTTGAGACTTTATTTAAAGATTACAAAAAATCTTTAATTTATATAGACACTATTTACAATCCTATACAAACCAAAATGATAAAACATCTACAGTCTTTTGAGATAAGAACCTTTAATGGCTTGGAAATGTTTATATATCAAGGTCAAAAATCTTTTTACCTATGGAATAAAATAAACCCTGAAATAGATCAAGAATTAATAAATTTATTAGTAACAAAACTTAAATGATTAAAATAGGAGTAACAGGCTCGATTTCTTCTGGTAAAAGCACTTTTGCTAGTTTTTTGTCAGGCAGAAAGTATCCAGTATTTAATGCTGATAAGTCGGTTGCCGAAATTTATAAAGACAAATCTTTCGTAAAACAAATTTTTAAATTGTTTAAATTAAAAAACAAGAAAAAAATAAAGTTTCAATTAAAAAAAAGTATTGAAAAAAATGAATCAAATTTAAAAAAACTAGAAAAGATTATTCACCCAAAAGTAAGAAGAAAAATGAAAAAATTTTCGCAAAAAAACAAAAATAAAAATGTTTTAATTTTTGACATTCCATTACTAGTTGAAAGTAAACTGATGAAAAAGTTTGATATAACTGTTTTCGTTGATTGTAAAAAAGAGACTAGATTAAAACGATTTATTAGAAAAGGTGGAAGAAAAAAAATTTTTAATATTTTAAATAATAAGCAGATGTTAGCTAGTAAAAAAAGAAAATTTTGTGATTATAAAATAAATAATAATAAAAAATTAGAATTTTTAAGGAAAAATGCTAAAATGATAATTAATAATTATGAATGAAATTTTTCTTGACACCGAAACTACAGGCCTGTCATTTAAAGAAGGTCATAAAATAGTTGAAGTTGCTTGTATTGAAACATCTGATTTAATACCCACGAAAAAAATTTTTCATAAGATAATTAATCCAGAAAGAGAAGTTCCAGAGGAAGCTTTCAAGATTCATGGGTTTTCAACACAATTTCTTAAAGCAAAAGAAACCTTCAATTATATAGCAGATGAATTAGTTGAATTTATAAAGGATAAAAAAATTATAATTCATAATGCACCCTTCGATTTGGGTTTCATTAATCATGAATTACGTCTATTAAAAAAAAATGAAATCAAGAAAGAAAACGTTATTGATACGTTAGAGATAGCCAGATCAAAATTTTCCGGAAGCCAAAATTCTTTAGATGCGCTTTGCAAAAGATTTAATATAGACCTCTCCAAAAGAGTCAAACACAATGCTTTATTAGATTGTGAACTGCTTAGAGAAGTTTATATAAATCTAATAGGAGTTAAAGAACCTAAGTTAATTTTTTCTGAAACAGAAGACGTTAAAAATATAAGTGTTGTGAGTAGATCAATAAATTATCACAAAAAGGTAATTAAATTGTCAGATCAAGAAATTTTAAGACACAAAGACTTTTTAAAAAAAGAATTAAAAAAAAATTTTTATTGACTTTTCTTTTGTAAATAAAGTTTCTGAAAATCAACTTTTTCTTCAATTTTTATATCTTTGAAGCCAGACATTTCAAAAAAGAAAATAAACGTTTTTCTTATCTCTGGATATACTTCTTTGGGAACATGAATTAATATTATTTTTTCTAATTCTTTTTTATCTTTAATATTTGGATTTAATTCTACAATTGCTGAAAAAATAATTTGAGTTTTAATTTTTTCTTGCTCTATGGACGCAGAACTTAATGACAACATGATTTCTACTTCTATAAATTTTTCTTTAAATTTATTGCTTGTTATATCTATATTGATTTTGTATTTAGAAATATCTTTTGACAACATAAAAAAAGTTTTAGTATTGGGTATTTTAAACTCTATATCTTTAATATATTTAGCTATAATCTTAAAGTTCGTCATCTTTTTTTTCTTTCTGTTCTATAACTTCTCCGTCAATGGTAGAATTCTCAAATTGTTCCTCCTTTTTGTAATTATTTTTTAACCAAATATTAATTAAATATTTTCTAGTAAAGGGAATTAAAAGTATAAATCCAATAGCATCAGTTACAAATCCAGGAAGTATAAGAAGGCAGGCTGCCACTGCAATAGAAGCTCCAGAAATAATTTCATAGAATGGAGCCTTATTTCTGTAAAGATTTGTAAAGCCTGCTCTAATTGTGTTCAATCCCTCGATTCTTGCATAGTAAATACCTATGATCGCGGTAAGAAATATTAGCAATATTGTATTGATTGCACCCACATTTTGACCCACTTTAATTATCAAAAATATTTCTAAAGCAGGAATTCCAACAATAAAAAGCAATAATGAGTTCATTTGACTGGTACAAAAATATATTATTAATGTATATTTATCAAATAATGAGTAATAATTTTGGATATATTGACATAATTTTGCTGGCAATGATTGCTGGTTTTATAATTCTAAGGCTGAGAAATATTCTTGGTAGAAAGACAGGTCATCAAGATAAAGTTTTTTCGAACTTTTCAGAAAGAAAGTTTGAACAATTTAAAGAAGATTTGATTTCTAAAGAAAAGAATAAAGATGGTAATCTAGAAGGATTTCAAAAAGAGCAATTTCTAAAAGGAGCAGAAATAGCCTATGAAAGTATTATTACTTCTTTTGCAAAAGGAGACAAAAAAAAATTAAAGGGTCTTTTAAGTAAAAACATGACTTTGGAATTCGAAAAAGCAATAGAAGACAGAAATAAAGAAAACATTAAATCTGAGCTAACTTTTATCGGTATGAAAGAATCTAAGCTAGAAAAATTTGAAAAAATTAAAAATGAGTTGTTTGCCACAGTCAAATTTGTTTGTGAAATTATATCTGTTAAAAAAAAGAATGATCAGTTAATAGAAGGTAATCCAGACAAAATAAAACTTGTAACGGACCACTGGAAATTTTCAAAAGATGTTAACAATAAAAATCCAAACTGGTATTTAGCTGAAATAATTAGTAAGTGAAGAAGAAAAAAAGTATATCCGAAATAGACAGAAAGACTTGGCAAGAATACACAAAAAATCCTGACGATTTATTTGATAAGGATATCAATAACAGCGTAAATTCTGAAAAAAAAAAAAGACTCAAATTCGATCTTCATGGTTACTCTTTAGATGACGCAAACAAGAAAACTAAAGATCTTATAATTAAATGTTTTAATGAAAAATATACTGAAATTTTGTTGGTAACTGGAAAAGGTCTGCATTCTAATTCTGATAGGGATGTTTACAAATCAAAGGATCTAAGTAAAATAAAATACTCTATTCCAGATTATATTAATTCAAATAAATTTTTAAATGATAAAGTAAGTTCCATCTCCCATGCTGACGTCGAAAACGGTGGAGAAGGTGCTTTAATTATAAAAATACGAAAATTATAAAATAAATTTAGATAAATCTGTATCTTTAACTAGATTTCCAAGATTATTCTTAACATAGGCCTCATCTATAATAATTTTCTCTCCAGATTTGTCAGATGCGTTAAAGCTTATATCGTCAAGAACTTTTTCAATTATAGTATGAAGTCTTCTCGCTCCTATATTTTCGACCGAAGCATTTACTTCTGCTGAAAGTTTTGCAAGCATACCAATACCATCTTCAGTAAATTCAAGTTCTACATCTTCTGTTTTTAGTAAAGCTTTATATTGTTTTATTAAACTATTATCTGGCTCTTTTAGTATTCTTTTAAAATCATCTTCATTCAATGCTGTAAGCTCAACTCTTATGGGAAGACGCCCTTGTAGCTCTGGCAATAAATCAGATGGTTTCGATAATTGAAAAGCCCCAGAAGCAATAAAAAGAATATGATCAGTCTTAATAGGCCCGTGTTTTGTGCTTACAGTCGTTCCTTCAATTAAAGGCAACAAATCTCTTTGAACTCCCTCTCTAGAAACATCTCCTCCGACTCTATCTCCTCTTGCTGAAACTTTATCAATTTCGTCTAAGAAAACTATACCATTTTCTTCTGTATACTTTTTAGCTTCTTTAATAATTTTATCTTCCTCTATCATCTTATCTGACTCTTGTGCTACGAGAATATTATGAGATTCTTTGACACTCATTTTTTTCTTTTTGCCTTTTTTATTTCCCATAGATTTTCCAAGTATATCCCCAATATTAACCATGCCAACATTGGCCCCAGGCATTCCAGGAATTTCAAAGCTTTGCATATTTGAGGAGCTATCGTTTACTTCTATTTCAATTTCATTATCATCTAAATCTCCATTTCTTAGTCTTTTTCTAAAACTTTCTCGAGTAGCAATACTGGCTTTATTACCAACCAGTGCATCTAAAACTTTCTCTTCGGCTGCTTGTTGAGCTTTCGTGTTAACTTCTTTTCTTCTCTTCTCTCTTTCCATTGCTATAGCAATTTCAATCAAATCTCTGATAATTTGTTCAACGTCGCGTCCTACATATCCCACCTCAGTAAATCTTGTTGCTTCCACTTTTATAAAAGGTGCTTCGGCCAATTTAGATAATCTTCTAGAAATTTCAGTTTTACCAACACCTGTTGGTCCGATCATAAGTATATTTTTAGGCAATACTTCATCTCTCATCTCATCAGACAAGGCTTGTCTTCTCCATCTGTTTCTAAGAGCTACAGCTACAGCTTTCTTTGCTTCGTTTTGTCCAATAACATATCTGTCTAGCTCTGAAACAATTTCTCTGGGAGAAAGAGCACTTACTTTAGACTCTGATTTTTTTTTATTGTTTTTAACAAGATTAAGATTTGTTATTTTTTTTGTTCCAGCCATATTTAAATTTTTTCTATTGTTATATTATTATTTGTAAAAACGCAGATATCTGATGCTACTTTTATTGATTTTTTTGCTATTTCTTCGGCACTTAAATCTGATTCTATTAAAACTTTTGCGGCAGCCAGAGCGTAATTTCCTCCTGATCCTATACCTATTATCCCATCTTCAGGCTCAAGCACGTCTCCAGTTCCTGAAATTATAAAACTATTTTCTTTATCTGCAACTGCCATAAGAGCTTCAAGTCTTCTTAAAAATTTGTCACTTCTCCAGTCTTTAGCGAGCTCAACAGCAGCTCTAGGAAGATTACCCGCGTGTTTTTCTAGTTTAGCCTCTAACCTTTCAAACAAAGTTAGTGCATCAGCCGTTGATCCAGCAAATCCAGCAATTACTCCTCTTTTTTCAATTTTTCTTACTTTTTTAGCTTTGCTTTTTAGAACGGTATTTCCAAGACTAACCTGTCCATCTCCAGCTACTACTGTTTGGTTGTTTTTACGTAGAAGTACTATCGTTGTACCATGCCATTTTTCAGCTGTATTCATAATGTTATATGTGGAGATTAATTTCGGATCTTCAATAGTGATTCATTGATAAAATGACCATTTATATATATATCAAAGATAAACCGGCATTAGTTTATGAAAAGAAAAGCAAAAATTACTAGAAAAACAAAAGAAACAAGCATTTCTGTCGCGGTGAATTTAGATGGCAAAGGCAAGTATAAGATTAAAACTGGGATTGGTTTTCTCGATCACATGTTAGAGCAATTATCTAAACACTCTTTGATAGATTTAGAAGTAAAAGCTAAAGGCGATACCCACATCGATTTACACCATACAACTGAGGATACAGGAATTGCGATTGGTGAAGCTATCAAAAAAGCTGCAGGAAACCGAAAAGGAATTACAAGATATGCCTCTACAATGATCCCAATGGATGAAACACTTAGTAGAGTTTCTATCGACGTATCCAATAGGCCTTATCTAATTTGGAATGTGGATCTAAAAGTTGAAAAATTAGGTGAGATGGACACAGAACTTTTCAAAGAATGGTTTCAGGCATTTTCTCAATCTGCTGGAATTACTTTACACGTAGAAAATATTTATGGTGATAATAGTCACCA
>CETI01197858.1_pt1 | contig 31678 bp, 32 predicted proteins | sample 361441 | NCBI WGS metagenome assembly CETI01 (sample SAMEA2622478, study PRJEB7988) | marine metagenome | biome: marine biome (ENVO:00000447); feature: deep chlorophyll maximum layer (ENVO:xxxxxxxx); material: "saline water (ENVO:00002010), including plankton (ENVO:xxxxxxxx)" | depth 90 m | reverse complement strand
CCAAGTATTTCTATAAATATGTATTGCTTCTTTAGCTAACTCAGGTTTAAGAATTTTCTCTAATTCCTCTCCTATTTTTTTCTGTTTAGAATTCTCATATTGCCATTTAATAATTATTTCATTCTGTTCAGCAAAAGCTTTGACATAAGCAAATAATTCATCGAAATTAAAGCGTCGTAATCTTAGTTCTGTCATACGAGGAGTTTGTCCTCTTTTATATCGTGTATGCCTATCAGTATATAGTTTCAAAAAATCAAACAAACTTTTTTTTGTACATGGTTTTATAATAAAATCATGTTCCATCATGATATTAATCAAAATATTTTAATAGATTTGATTTCAAATGCATTAAATCTGACCATAAAAACAACTAAAACTTTCGATAAGTACTAATTTGGTCAGAAAAAATCTGAAATTTTTATTTCTTTTTTAAGTTTTTACAACATTGCTACAAGAATGTAATGAATAAGCGAAAACACTTAATTCGAGTAGGCCAATCCGCCCATGCCGCTCATGATGCGGAGAACGTTGTAATTGGTGGCGTAAACACGGACCTTGGCATCGCCCGAGACCGCGGCGGCGGTGAGGGTGAGTTGAAGGGTAGCGTTATCGATACGCGACATATTACAGGTTCCCGATGGTTGATGCTCTTCGGGTTTAAGCCCAAACGAGTAAACGTTAATACCAGTCTTGGGGACGTTGGTGTGGTGTTGGTAAGGTTGGACAAGATTGAAGTATCTGCCCATGCGCTCCGAGAAACGATCGTGACCGTTGAGTTGGAGCTTGGCGGAGAAGACAGGGTTGAAACCAGTGTCTTTGGCGGACCACTGTATGTAGTTACCGGAAGCAACACCAGTCGAGCTGGGGTAGGCGGCGGTGTCGGCGGCGGCGGCGGTGACGGGTTGCATAACTAAACCACCGCCATATGGGTCGCTTGGGTTACCGGTAAGGTAGTCATCGAGATCTACGGCATCAGTGTAATTGAACCATTGTTTACCACCAGCGACGGTCGAGGCGATATTGGCATCGGGTTGTACAACCCAGATAAGTTCCTTACATGGGTGGTTGAAGTTGAGCTTGATCTTGTTGCTGACACTCGAGACGGATTCGTCACCAGTGAATTGAACTTGCTCAATTAGGTACTCGTGCGAGACTTGCGCGAAGCGACGTCTCTCATCAGTGTCAAGGTAGATGTAATCTACGAAGAGTGAGGCGGCAGCGAGCGATGGGGCAGCGGTTGGTGTACCTGAGTAACAGTCCGAAGCACCACGGAACTCAATGTTGATCTTGACCTCGTGGTATTGAAGAGCAATAAGAGGAAGGGCAAGTCCTGGGTTGCGGCAGAACCAGAATTCAAGAGGGATGTAAAGATCCATTTCTGGGGTAACAGTCGCGGCGGCGTTGGTTGTGGTGAGGGTAAGGGCAGGTACGTTACCAATCATGTTGGCGTAACCAGCCTTCTTACCAGATTCTTGCGAAAGCTCGTTCCAGATGTGCATCCAGTCACCGTAGTGCTTGTCGATGCGTTGTCCGCCAATCTCAACCTCGGCGTACTTGATAAGTACGTGACCGAGGTGATTGAGCCAGCGGAAAGATTCGCCGCCCGCGACACCGACACTGGGGACAGTGACTTGGAGGTAAACGCGGTGCATGAGGTCACCATTTCTTGAAACGGTGCATGTTACGCGCTTTCCGAAATCGGCCGAACCATTGAAGGTTTGCTCGATAGCCTCCATCGAGAAATTCGTGTGGCGGCGGTAAACTACCTTGAAGAAGGTAATTTGAGGGTTACCGGTAAGGTAAATGTCTTGGGCACCATAAGCTACTAATTGCATCAATCCTCCTCCCATTGTATAAAGTTACATAAGAAAAAAAATCTGAGGTGTTTAAAACATTCGAATTTGTCACATGTGGTATTTTTAGATAATCGTAATAGGTCTTATCTTTATATTGGAAACTCCACTATTGCTGATAATTTCTATATTTATTCAGGAAAAAATGATAAACTGATTTGAATAAGTATAAATATAGAATGTCAATACCTTGGGATATAGTGAATATTTTGTATCTTTATAATCGGAATAAATTTGTAAATACATGCAAAGAATTTAATGAAAAATATAAACAGGAAAATGAGTGCGTGAATAAAATTATAAAGTGGTGGGATAAATGCTGTCTTCATCTAGGTCGATATTATGACAATATGAGTAAAAGGAGATTAGTAGATTATTATAGACTTTGCTATGAATGGTCTTGTCTTAAAATATATCCAACATTCTTGGTTAACAAATGTAATAAATTGGATTTGCTAGAAAAAGCAAAAAAGGCAGAATTAATAGGAACTCGTCAGAGTATTATTGACTTTCTAAATGAACAAAGTATTAAAAAGGAGGATATTCTTTATGCCGGATGGTAAACTTATCGTACATATACATCATAATGTAGAGATTTCAATGCGTTCAATATAAAAGTATCAGTATCTTCCGATTTAGGAATACATACGAATGTTATTAGTGATATTTTGTGTGTATTCCAAGAAATGTATTCGTATATTTTTATAAATTTATCAGTAATACTGGATGTTGACACAATTACTGACGGTGTTTTAGAATAATTAAATACAGATGGACTGCTCCCACATTTAGGTAATTGTTTTATAACTTTGTTAAATCTGTTGTATTTTGGTATTCCCCATAAATGTCTATGAAATCTATATTTTTTAATTTCAATCCAAACATCGTTGTTAAATTCCATACTATTCTTAAAATTTATCTGACAAAAAGAAAAACACAATCATATATGATTATTCCATCTTACTGTCTATCTAGAATCTTGTGTGATGATCTTTTAAATTATATAAACGAATTTATGACAAACCCATATGAAATATATAGAGAACATGCAGAAATTAATTATAATTTATTTAGAACATTACTGGACCATGAGTTTAACCAAATGTTTTTAACTTGGCAGTTTACAAACTGCTTCTGTCAGTATGCAATATCAGAATTAGCTAAGTATAAACCAAGCAAATTTAGAATAGATTCTTTTATATGCTCTATAACAAGAAATTGTCCAGAATATTCTATTCTAAGCAGAAGAAAAGATGTATTAATGTCAATCGGTTGTATTACTCCCGAAAAATGGAGATTGCTTGGAATATTGGATAAGCAATATTTTTATAATAATACTTATTAATGAAAATAAAAGTGAATAGAAATTTTCGTCAAAAGTCCAGAAAAAAGACTGTTGGTGGAGCTCCACCAGATAATGAAACATTATTAAATACTTTTGTACAAATTAAAACAGAAATTCATACTGAAGAACAAGAAAATGTAAAACTTAATTTTTTCAGATTAACTCATCTTAATCCATACAATAATAACGTTGCTTCCGTTAACGATATGTATTATTTACAACTTGATGCTAAAGCAGAAAAATATGAATTATTGCATATCTCATTTGATAAATTTAGACGAATAGGAATCGGAGGAATAGCAAATAGTGCGTATGCTGGTTTAAACCATATAGCAAGAGCATATTACGATAATAAATTTGATTTGACAGAAAAAAGTGTTGATGGAAATGGTAATATTGTTACTCTTCTACCCTATTCTGAAAATTATTTACAAGATCTAAAAAATATGAGACAGGATTTGATTAATGCTAATCATGGAAATAATCCAACCATGTTAAATGCTATTGATAATATGACAACTGAAATTGAAATTCTAGGTCATAGAGTCGAACTATTTAGAACATTAACAGCTATAGAGGGTGCAAAAAATATACATAGAAGGGGAAGAGAGTCTGTTAATTATCAATTAGCATCAATTCCAGAAGATATTAGCAATGAATTAGCTAAATTTCAGTTTGGAGGTTCAAATATTCCTGAACCTGAAGAACTAATTAATATATTTTTAGAAAAGCAAAACGCAAATTGGGAGGAACTTTCTGATTCTATTACACAAAAACTTTCAGATTACAACAATAATGTTGAGGTTTGGAATAAATATACTTTAGACCCCAGAATGAGAAATATGGATAATAGACAAATTGAATTGATTCATACTTCTTTTAAAAGATTCAAAAGATCGGTTAATATTGTAACTCCTGAAGGTTTTGCAAATATGTATTGGGGTGGATTCTATACTTTAAATGAAAAAAGTGTTGATTCTTATGGAAATGTTGTAAATCTTCTTCAATATGCTGAGAAATATATTGATGATTTAGAAAATAATACCGATTATACAATTGGAGAAAAAATTCTATACAAACATTTGCTTGATATAATTAGAACATTAAGTGCAATTAAAGATGCTACCGTTCTAGCACATAGAGCTCGAGAAACAACAAATTATGAATTAGCAGGTTTTCCATTAGATATTAGTAGAAATTTATCAAATTATCAATATGGTGGGGGAAAGAAAGTTCTTGGACCAGATTTAATTGAAGGCAAATTTTATAAGGTTCTTAGATTTCAATATGGACAAGGTATTGGAGAAGGACGGTCACGTATAACTGGTCGAAGAGAGATAAGACGTTTTCCAAGACATATTATTAGAGATTCACAAGGTAGAAATAGACCATATATTTCTTATGCCAAGTATATAGGTCCTCTGAATGAGGAGGTTCCCGGATTTCGAAGCTATATATGGAGTAAAATAGTACTTGCTCAAAGAGAAAGACATGTGAATACAGAAATACATGATTTTCTTTTTAATGATGAACTTAATGTACCACGGCGGATTTTTGAAGATATACACGGAAATATATTTATTATTAGTGAACATCATGTAGAAGGACCCGATAATGAATTTCATGAAATTTTACCGTCAGATTTGGAAAAAGATATTCAACAATATCCAATTGAAGTTGCAAAAAACGAACTTCAATCTAAATCACCACTACCAGAGGAATTAATAGGAGCTATTGCAGATATGAGTTTAAAAAAATGATTAAATTTGTAATAAGATATTGAATTAATAATCAAAATGACTGTGGGTGTATATTGTTATCCAACACAAGTCCGCCCATGGCTTCCACAAGAATTTATTTGTCCGAAGACATCAAGAACAGTAAAGACTTATAAAATTGGTTGTGCTGAGAACGTTGAGGAGAGAATTTATAGTGAATTAAATGAAACTTTATGTGAAACAAGAGATTATTATACTCCAAAACATTTCAAAATTATGGGAGTAAATGATGGATTTGCATATGCTGCTGAAACAGTATTACGTAACCGACAAAGAGATATTGCAAATAGGTTTAATAATGTAGTAAGTCTATCTATATCTGATGACAACTCACGTGGCGAAAAGGAAATTTACTTTCTAACAGAAAATGATTTGGAAGAAATATGGCAACCTATTCCTGAATATAATAGTGTATCAGTCACTTTAGCAAATTTGCCCGGACGTGTTCCGGAAGTTTTACGTGAATTACAAGAAATTGCTGAGAATAGAGACAGATTTATAGATTGTACAATTATCAGAGGTACTTGTTACAATAGGTCGCGAGGGCAGCAAAGGGAAAGGGTTGATAGCATTATTAATTCAGATATGACATTAGAGTCTTTGTTACGATGGACCACACGAAATCATCTTCCCGCAATTGGTTGGGATGCTCCGCAAGAAATTGGTTTACATCATCATACCAAAAGGGATCAACAAGTAATAGAAAAGAAATATTATATGGCTGATTTAAAATGGGATTTAGAACGTAATTACATTGCCTTTTCTCAACCAAATTAGAATAAACCTTGTTCTATATCCACAATTTCTTTAACAAAAAAATATTCAGTTACACTACACACTATATCACGAGAATTTACTTTTGTAGGAGGTTTTATGGAGTGTTCTCCATAAAAACACACTATAAAGTCAAACACATCATTGTGTATTGATTCGTCTCTATTTCCGATATATCGTACTATATCGTTAAAATGTTGTAATAAAAATTCAAAAGCACGAATATTGGGTCTATCCAGTATGTAGGTATCTTGTTCCAAGTAAATCAGGTAACCTTTTTTATACTTATGTGGCAGTTTCAAGAATAATTTTGTAGTTATATCTCTTGCATATTTCCAATATTTCTTTTGTATATGGATTCTTTTAAGTCTTGGAAAGAATTCACATATTTCTCTCTTTAATTTTGTATCAATGATATTCATACATGAATTATTGAGACTACTTTGAATATCTGGAGGAATTTTTGTTTTTTTTGAGATTTTATCCAATATATTTATTATTTCACTATTTGATGAACCTAATTTAGTTTTTCTTATTATTCTATGTCTGAGATTATTACAATTTTCCATTCGCACTTATACTATTAAATATATAAAGCGGTACTTATTTAAATACTTATAAATGAAAACTTCATTTATAATGAATCTGTTTTTTTTATTTAAGGTAAGCTGGGCTTTTGGATTAAGGCGTAAAGTAGCAATTGTAACTGGAGGAACACGCGGTATAGGTTTTGGTATTTCAGAAGCTTTGGCAAAAAAACAATATGATTTATTACTATCATATAATAGTGATTATAAGTCAGCAATAGGTGCTTGCGAATATTTAGAAAAAAAGTATGATTGTCGTGTTGAACTTTTTTCAGGTGATATTTCTTTAAAATCAACACGAAAAAAACTATTCAAATGTTATGATCTAAAATATAAGAATAGTCATCATCTTGGTGTTGTTGTTCATAATGCTGGACAATATATTGGTATTACATCTGGAAATTCAGATGGTTTAAATAAACCTGTTACAAATTTAGCATTTGGTGATGGATCTATGATTAATACTAATACGGATGAACTTGACATGAGTGTTATGAGATTTTATCAAAAAATGTATGGAGAAGCATATATTGATATATGTGAGCGTTCGATAGCTCGAATGAAAAAGGGGGGATCTTTGATTGGTATTTCATCTCCAGGATGTACAACCCAATTTAATCCTTCGCCCGGATATGATATGCCTGGTAGCGGTAAATGTATAATGGAATATGCCATGAGGTTATTTGCATTAAGATGTGCTCCTCTTGACATTAATTGTAATGTTGTTATCCCAGGTTTCACAAAAACGGAGGCATGGGATAGAATCGCTGCTTTACGGCAAACTACTGGTGATAGTATGGTTGAAATCATGGCAGAAAAATATTCCCCAAATGGTTCTATGACACCAGAAGAAGTTGGCGAAGGAATTTCTTTACTATGTTCTCCAGAAGGGAGACATATAACTGGTGTTAGTCTACCAATTGATAAAGGCGTTCATTTAAAGATTTAAAGTCCTGTTTTCATATTAAAAGGTACACCATTTTTACCTATAACTTTCTTTCTATGTTCTGGAGGAACAATATTTTCACCATTTATTAATCTTTGTCTACCTTCCCAAACCTCTTTGTATATTTTTTCTGTATGATCATAAAAATCACTCAAAAAAGCAATTATTGATTCATTATTGAAGTTATTTGATATATCTGAAAGCATTTTCTTTGTAATTTTATCATCGTTTGGAGATTGAAATTGTTCTATACTAAATATCAATTTTTGTATTATAAACATTGTATCTTCTGGTTTTATTTGTTTTGGAAATCTTTCTCTAATTTCCTTATTTAGTTCTGTTTTTGAAGGGCAAAACTTACATAAACCTTCCACAAATTGTTCTAATAATTTTCCGATATTTGTTAGGTTTGGTGGATTTTCATCAATATCTTTTCTCAATTGTTTGAATAAATCTTCTTTCGACGCTATAGCAACGGAGTTGCTGGTTCGACAGAGCGAAGCTTCAGTATACATATGATATAACAATGTTTTCATAGTCTTAAATAATGATATATGCCAGATTGTCCGGTTTGTTATAGTATATTAGATGAAAAAAGCACTTATAAGGCAAACTGTTGTAATCAAGAATTATGTAAAGATTGTTTAACACAATGGCAAAAAACCTCAAAATCATGTATTTTTTGCCGATATGAAGATGACAAGATTGAAATAATTGTAAATGAGAATTCTAATATTGAACCAGTCAATATTTGTCATAGTAAAAGATATGAATTGATTTGCTATTTTTTAATTACAATAGGAATCCTTTTGATAATTTTTCGCAATCGTTTTTAAAGTAAATTGTTGCTATAAATCCAGACAAATATACAATAGTTAACGTTTTATAGCTTATTTCCATAATTTTATTAGCCATTTTGTTATCAACCCTTATAATGCTTTTATAATTTGATTTGCCGTTGCTATGCATCCTAGTAAAATTTACATGATTTATTTTTAAGATCATTTTCGGCATTTTTTATATTTTAAATTTTAATGAAAACGAGAAGAAAAACTAATTTAAGTAAAAGAGGAATATATCGACTGAAAAAATCTAATAATAGAGAAGAAAAACTTAGTTTTGAAAAAACTGTTCTTAATCATATAAAACAAATTAACAGTAGACTTAAAAGTATGGAAGAAAAAATTGATGCTCTTGAGGATTTTCGACAAAGTATACCATGGGGTAAGTCAAAAAAGGATTAAAAATCCATATTACTTTAAGCATATGGGTCTGCCGCATCTGGACTCCAGTTTTCTTCCTTTTCAATTTGAAAAAATCCATGTAATGGTACATTTTTGTATACAGAATTACGTTTCTTGTTGGGAATTATATTATTTGATTCGTTATTTCTAACCAGATTTACTAATTGAGAACGTATTCTTTCTTTCCAGTCATTAATGAATATAATTTTTTTATTCATAAGACAAATATAATATGCGTTAGAATCCTTAAATTTTTTACCATATGTCATATTACTAATCGTCAGTAATTAGTAATATTCGGCTCCTGTAGCTCAGTGGTAGAGCGCCTCACTAGTAATGAGAAGGTCGTTTGTTCGACTCAAACCTGGAGCTCTTTTTAAAACAAAAAGTCATATAAGGTCTTAATAATAGAATTATATTAAGAAAATATAGGAGTTTTCTTCATTCGACTACGTGGCCGAGTGGTTAAGGCGACGCCCTGCTAGTTTTATCATCTAGGCGTTACGTTTTACGTGCGCAAGTTCGAGTCTTGCCGTAGTCGTTTGCCTTTGTGGCTCAATGGATAGAGCATCGGACTTCTAATCCGGGGGTTGTGGGTTCGAGTCCCATCAGAGGTACATTTTTTAGGGGAATTAGCTCAGTTGGCAGAGCGCCCGCTTTGCATGCGGGAGGTCATGGATTCGATTTCCATATTCTCCATTTATATATTTAACACCAAGTTTAATAATATTAATATATGAAGAAATATCTTCTTTTAATATCTTCTGTAACAGCGTTTTTTTCTAATATACAAACATCTAAAAATAGTGTAGTTCACTTGTATGCTGGTTATGTACCAGATGGTATTGACCCAAAAGAGTATGCTGCAATAAAAAAGAGAGAGGCAGCCGCTTCAAAGAAAACCGATAGAAAAACATATAAGTCACGTTCTTTTAATTCTTTTGTTGAAGCGATGGAGAAAGGTCAAGCAACACATCTTTTTCCGGTTGATCCAAGAAAGGTAAAATCTGGTGAAGTACCTATTGAGGATGTACCGTATATGCAACGTTCCGGTGGAGCTTGGGATGGTAGTGATTTAAAGGGTGCAGCTTTAAGAAGAGCAAAGAAAAAGCAATCTCAGGGGTTTTATAGAGCAGGAAGATGGTTAAAATCGGATTTTGAATATGAAAAGCGTGATAAGACGGAAAAAAAATTTTTTCCGTGGGTTTTTGGTAGGAAGGATTCTAAAGATAGTGTTGCAGAAAGAGCAAAAAGAAACAAAATTTCAAACGATGAGCAATTGTGGCGAGATGCCGGAGCGTTATCATCTAAAGAAGTTTCGAAACTAAAAAAAATACGATTCTTTTTTCTATAAATATTATTTAAGTCTATTTTGATAATATTTAGTAGAGAGAGAGTACATAAAAATGATTAGCGATGAAATAAATACCGAACAAATACATGATCCAATGGACGAAGAAATACATGATACAATAGAAGAAGTTGTTAACTCGGATCGCGAAGAAGCTCAAAGAGCAATTGAAGCAGCTAGAACTCTTACATCATTAAATACTGAAGAAACAGATGAAAATACTCTGGAATTACCAGATGAATTCAAGTGTCCTATCGGTTTAGATTTAATGCAAGATCCGGTTATAGCTGCTGACGGACATTCATATGAAAGAGACAAGATTAATCAATGGTTTATTAATTCACAACGTAGTCCGGTAACGGGAACATATCTGCGTGATTTAAATGTATTTCCAAATATAGGGCTTCGGAATCAAATAAATGGTTGGTTAACTCAACAAGGAAGAGAGGAATTGCCACAAATGGCTGAAAATTTATTAACACGCAATAGAGCGGGAAGGTCCTTCGTGTTGCGAAATAACATAATGGTAGAGGAGCGGCAGATCTCGTCGAGGGACGCCAGGCGGAATTACAGGACTCGAAACAATATATCCAGAAATACGAATAGGAGTCTTGATAGACTTGCTCGACTTGTGCGTACCGCGGTACAAAGGATTGGAGGAAATATAAATCCGTATGAAATGGGTGCTTCTGTAATTCGACGTCTACAAGAACTAAATTGTAAGGAAATTTATTTTCTTGATGATCCGCAGCCCTTCGCACTCCGGGCTCTTGTGGTTGATGATGTGACTATTGCCCCGAGCGTCATCCCCGCACCTGTGTACCGTGTAATTTCGGGATCTCTATCTCACGAACAACAAGTTTACCAAACGGGGGAGCGTTTGCACGGGACTGGTCATTTTATATATCGAGAATATCGACCGGACCCGCCGGGGCGTATACCTTGGATTTGGTATGAAAATCTTGATAATAATTGGGCAAATGAAATGATGCAGATGGTCGCCTCGGAGGGCTCTACATATGCTCGACGGGCAAGAGTCGAAAATATTGTAAGAGAAATTTGCACTCTTTCCGCTGTTTCCCGGGAAGCGCCTTTTCAAGCCTTGCGAAGACATTTTAGACCAGTTAACAGTCAAAGCGTGGAAAGAGAAGCTGCCAACATGTCCGAACGTGGTCGGACAGATGAAGATAACAGACGCCTACGATCCAGCATCGATCACGAGCTAGAACTTTCCGCCCGCTCGCGGGCGGTTTTCGAGCGATCTCATGATGATCTGCCGGACAATAATCGTCATGAAATCTATAGAAGATCAAGGCAAACTCCAGAGTATCATTATAGAACACCCAATAACCGTCAACGTACTATCCCTGAAACTTTCCCAAATGGGAATGCGATAAGGCATATCGGTCAGCAAGCAATCTGGCGAGAGCTAAGGAATGGAACTATTTCATGGTATAGACCTCGTCATGTCCGCACCGAAGTCCGTCCAGACTCCAATGTGAGCGAAACAAATGATAGCGATATTTTAAGAGATTTAAATTCCATCGTCGATAGAAGAGGTATAGGGTGGCTGATAAATATGTGCTGGGAAGGAGGTCGTTTAGATGTTTTACGTGAAATTAGAAGCAATGAAGAGAATACAGCTGTAAATACAGAAGATGGTGTCGAAGATAGTTCCGAAGACAGTGCCGAAGACAACAGTGGTGAGGTTATTACGTCTGGTGAAGTGACCATACCCGAACGGATTATGAACTATGAAAATCAATTACAAGAATTGAATCGTAAATTTTCTGAATTACAATCAAGTGTTCGAAATATACAAACTGATTTAATAGAACTTTACCGAAATAATAATAGACGCACAGAAGATAATACTAACGAGACAAATATGGATGTTAGCGAAGTATAAAAAAGTAAATAGAAATGTAAATCGAAATGCTAGATATATGAGGCAACTTTAAATCCAAGAGTGCCAATTTTTCTTGTAACAATAAGACCTAAAATACGCCTTCTTCTTTTTCTAATCTCTGCTAATATTTCTTTTTTCTCAATCTTCTTTTTATTCCTGGGAATAAATGTAGAACCATATATTGTTTGTACTTTCCAGACACTTTCATTTGAATCCTGTGATATAATCCATTTCAAATCAAGTCTGGTTAAATAACCAGGAACACGGCGACGAAAGCGTAATCTGCTTATAACATTACTTATTGGGTACATTATTGAACGCCGATGAAGCATGCTAAACGCCCCCATATTTGCTCCACGTTTTTTACATTCATCCCAATTATAATAATCATCTTTATACCAGAAAACTTGGTGTGGTTCTTTTAAATCATTTTGAGTATCTTTCAAAAATAATGTCCAACAACCTTGTATAGCATATGCATCACCTTTAGTCTTGGGTGCACGACTCATATTATTTTATAATTCAGTATAAAAAACAAATCATTTTTATACTTAGTATATTGATCTGTAAACATATCTAAAAGTACGATCCCACTTCAAATCCAAGAGTGCCGATTTTTCTTGTAACAATAAGACCGGCAATACGCCTTTTTCTTTTTCTAATCTCAGCCAATATATCTTTTTTTTCAATCATTTGTTTGTTACAATGGATGAATATTCCCCCATTTTCTGTTGGTATTTTCCATACGATATCTCTTGCACATTGAACCATTCTCTGTCTAGAATCTCTTGAATATATTAAATATATTGCAGTATTTGTAATATCGAATCCACGTTTTTTACATTCATCCCAATCATAATAATTATCCTTATGCCAGAAAACCCGATAAGGTTGGTCTTTTACCCTACCATTCCCAATAAAGGCATTATCAGGATCTGCAAGAAATTCTTTCCACATACCTCTCATAGCATATAATCCACTCATATTTAGAACCTTCCCGTTGAAGAGTAAGATAGAAACCTGAAACACCAGTTTTGTGCCTTCTTCCGTGTTCCTGTACTGATCGTACATTAAATGGTGTATTTAAACTCAGTTTTAAACAAAACATACATCATTTTTTTGTTTAAACTTATAAATTTACAGAGAAAAAATCTTCATCATTATAAACAATCTTTAAATTTGAAATAGCTTTTTTTTTAATAATATCTTGTATCTTATTGGATGGTTTCCTATAGAATTTTAACTTATTATATCTACGAAATGTAATTCCATCTTTCAATGTTTTTATGATAAAATGGTCTTTAATACATTGTCTATATTTTATTAAAATATCTTTAGTAGTTTCATTGAGAACAAAAGTAGAATTCATTTTTTCATAATGATTATAAGAGTTAGGTTCTTTATACAAGTTATATTCTCTTGCTAATAGTAAAAACCATCTTATATGAGAATGCCCTTGCTCTTCTTCGTCTTCGAATAAATTACCAACATATGGAGACAAATTTCTCATAACAGAAATATGTGAGTAAAATAAGGCATCATCAATATAAAGGGGTTTTGTTATATGTGACCATGCAATCCAAATTTTATATGGGAAAAGAGTTTTCATTTGAAACTGGTGTGAATTTATTTTATAACTTTGGGAAAATATATAGTCCAATTGATGATTACTTACAAATACATCCATTCTAGTTTTTAGTATGTAAATATCATCTGCTTTATAATTTTTATTTATATACTCTAATCCAATATCATATAAATATTTTTGATATTCTATAGAGAGTCTAAATTTTTTATTACTTACTAATACTTTTTTTATAGAATCTAATTTTTCTACGAATTGAATATTTGTATCTTCCCATGTTACTAAAATAATATCTGTAATATCATTTCTTGATAAGTATAATTTGATTGAGTTTACAAATAATCCATTGGATTTATTTTGACCTACAATAAGAATGATATTGTTTTTCATATACTCTTGAGATATTTTGTTTCAAGAGGGTGTAAACAAACTATATTGTCTTTTAATAGGTTTTGGTTTGATAACAGATAATACTTCCATAATTTTTTGAGGATGAATATCTTTCCATACAATTTCATAAATTCTATATAAAAGTGGAAATTCAAGAAACCATCCGCGAATTTCAAGTAATTTTCCAACACCATATGCTGTATGCCAATCGGGTAGTTTCATATTTCCAAATAGACGCGATTCAAGAAGTTCCCATCGTTCCGGAGCTTCTAAGTCTTTGAAGTATTTTAAGTTATATTCTTCAGCATATGTTTTAGATAGTAAAATTCCTCGACCTGAATGGGTCGTCAATAGTAAATCACCAATTCCAGATGCACTTTCAAAAAAAGCTTCATATGAAACAGTATAACGAAGTTTAAGAGATAACTGATACATTTCATGTAAGCCGCTTCGTATAAGTGCCGCTTTTGCATTTGAACCGGAATATACATCAATAAATCCAGTTCCTAGTGCGATTATATTCTTCAAAACTCCAGCCAACTCAGCACCAACTCTATCCCTTATTATATCTGTTTTAAAGAAGGATCTATTGAATAATTTACTTACAATTGTTCCAACTTGGGAATATTCGGAAGCAATAGTAGCTTCTGCAAATTCGCCTCTTGCTAAGGAATCATACATATTTGGTCCGGTTAAAACACATACTTTAGAGTATGGAAAACGAGTTTTGATAAGTTCACATATTGTGATAATATCTCCTCTATCACTCACTTTAATGCTTTTAACAAGACTTACAACTATTTTTTCGTTAAAGTTTACATCATTTAACAGATTGTCAATAAATTCTCCTGGAATAGCAATAAAAATAATGTTACTATCAGACAAAGCTACTTTAATATCACTTGTAGCAACAACATTTTTCGGAAATTTTCTGGAATTTTTTGGCAAATATTGTTTGTTAGTACGAGATTGGTTGATTTCATTTGTAACTTCTTGACGCCGAGCCCATATTTTTATATGAATTTTAGGTGAAGAGTTTGCTAAAACAAGTGTCATTGCCGATCCAAAGCTACCAGCTCCAATAATACTTATACATTCTGTTGTATTATTCATTATTACAAAATATAGCTTGTTATTTATTAATAAATCGACATGAGTTGTAATACTTGGCATTGTTATCTTTTAATTGGAATAACCGGGAGACACACGTATATTGGAGCGACCACCGATGTGAATAGGCGACTCCGTCAACATAACGGTGAGATATGTTCTGGTGCAAAGCGAACACGCTCTCATAGACCATGGCGGTTACTAGCACATGTCGAAGTTGGTGACAAAATAGCTGCATTACAGTTGGAATGGCGCATGAAGCGCGGAAGAGGTCTTAAAAACAGATTAAAACAGTTTATAGAGCTAAGTGAAGAAAAAGGGTTGACTGTAATAATTAATGAATTTTAGTGAATATGGAGGACTTATAGAAAATATCAGTATTAAGTAATGTTTGTATCATCAGACCCAAATAAAATTACAGATTATTTAATGCTTGATACATCTTTACATAACGGCATTCCAAAACAGTTTTCCAGTCTGAAAAATACAAATTTTTCAGATTGGGAAATAGCCCCATGGGAATTGTATATATTTGAAAATAAACTTCTTGGTGAAGGTTCTTTTGCGAAAGTCTATCTTGCAAAGTGGAGAGAAACATTAGTAGTGGCAAAAAAAATAAACAAAGAAATATGTGAAAACAAAGAATTTATTCTACGTGAAATAGATATTATGAGTAAATTACATCATCCAAATATCGTACAATTTCTGGGATATATTAATGATCCCTTTATTATCGTGATGGAATATATCCCAAATGGTAACTTATTAGAACGTATAAAGGATTTGAAATATAAACAGAAACTTTCAATAATGAAAGATGTTTTACAAGGATTAGCATATTTTCACAACAGACGCCCACAGTCATTAATACATCGAGACATAAAGCCAACAAACATTCTTTTAACACCATCATATAGAGCCAAGATTACAGATTTTGGTATTTCTAAATTATATAGTTTAGAAAGAAAAAATTCGTTTAGTGGAATTGATATAATAAACATGGAACCAGAATTAACAGCGGATGTGGGAACAATTCGTTATAGAGCACCAGAAACATACAACTCTAATATGGCATATGATAATAAGGTTGATATATATTCATTTGGTGTTCTATTATATGAGATGTTTGAAGTTACACGGCATGTACCTGAAACTCCAATGGTATGGAAGAAATGTAATCATGAAATAAGAACTCTTATAAAAGAAAACATGTTATGCGGTGATCCAGACAAGAGGTTATCTGCGATTGAACTTATTCAGAAGTTAACTGTTATATCTGATAAGAAAACTACATTTTTTACAATTTGTAGTTGTTTAAAATAAGGTTGAATTTGGCTTGACTCTATATTCATATGTATTATCTAATGTATTTGCACCATTTTTGATAATACTATTTGCAAAATTAATCGCATTATGAGCAGAAATAATAGAGACTTCTTGTTCATTAATCCATTTTGTATTATAACAAGCATACGCATTTTTTGCATTAGGGGTAATTGCTCTAAATGGTCGTTTAGTTGGTATAAATGTTTGCATCAAGAATCTTGTAGGACCATTTTCATTTTTGATATATTCATTTGCAGGAGTACTCGAATGAATCCATCGTCTGTTATTGAAAATAGCTAAATCATCTTTCTGCCATTGAATACTAATTCTATGTGGAAGAACTTTTTCAGTCATAAACTTCTTCATCCACTTTCTTGAATTAGAAACTGTCCATCCGCTAACTCTTTCAAAGAATGTAGGCAAAAGTAATATTCTCGGAGATTCCGTACCTGAATCATCTGGAGCAAAAAGTATTGGAACCTCATTTGTTCCTTCTTCCATTTCTAAATGTGATTCAAGTCTATTAACTCCTGCGTAATCTTGTTTCATTGTTCCAGTTACAAATTTTCTACGGTTAATTTCTATTAAAATATTCTCAGATGCAAGTTTCTCTTCATCATTTAGACATTCATACACTCTTTCACCTGAAATGAAATCGGTATCACCTCCAATTAATGGTTGTTCTACAATGTAAAATGCGGTTATTACATTAGGCAATTTATAATCATGACCCAATATGTCTGTATGCCATATGTAATCCGTTTTAAATGGCTCATATGGCTGAACATCAATATCCTTTATATTGTAGTAATTTTTCAGGTTAATTGAACCTCTTGGTGCTACATGTTTACAATCTGGAAATTGGTCAAACGGTTGTAACATTTGGTGCTGATATTCTAATGGTGACTTCAAAGCATCTAAATCAGCATCTAAATCAAACTCTTTTGAAAAGTCAATAAATTTTTGAGGAGATATATTCCTACAATTCTTAAATATTAGCAATGGATGTTTCTTAAAATCTTCTCTTAAACAATCCAATGTTGGTTTGTCAAGATTCTCAATGTAATTAATTCCTGTAACATAAGCTATTTTATTCTCTAAAGGATGAATTTTTAACTTATACGCCAAAGTCGACACAAATAATAAGTGTAAGATACGCATCATTGTTTATAGTTTGTTAATAAAGATTTACTTAATAATCTTTATTAGTATATATTATTATAGGCTATAAGATATATATCTACTTAAGGATATATCTCTTAATAAATGTAGAATGTTCGTACATTTACCTGTAAACGAAGGTTTTTTTGAGAGAAAAAGAGAGACACAATGTTGCTTTTCAAACAATAAATCAAATGAAACGAATGAAACGAATGAATATCCTAATTGTCATGTATGGGAATTTCACATAATGCAGCTTATGAAGTCAAAACTATTAGAGAATAGAAGCAATTAAGTATTAATATATAATATCATCTATGGATCCGATATTCAATGATAAACTAAAAAAATTTGTTAAAAACTATGATATACATGTTTTCCATTTATATGAGGCACATAAACAAGAAATATATGTTAATTCGGATTATATTTATACTATTGGTAGTGTTATAAATAAGAATTTTATATTAGTTATTATTGCGGAACACTGTTTTGTAGTACCAAAACTATGTGCTTTGCGATGGAAATATTTTGAGGCTATTATAAATCGTCATAGTAAAGATTTCAAAAAAATAAATAAAGCAATCATTGTAGATATTACAGATATAGTGATTGATTCTGAGTTATTTAATACAATTCGTTTTACAAGGTTTGGCTGTACATTTCTTAGATTTTTATATGAAAATAATGGATATAATCTGTTTATTGAAAAAAATGAAAGTGATGCTTGGAAAAAATTTTTAGATATATTAATTCCACCAAAAAACTATTGGGAAATTAAATATTCTTTTGACTTTACAGGGGATACGACTACGGATGGAAGTGGTGTCACGATTCCAATTATAAATAATCCGAATCCTGCTTTAGCTGATGTCTTCAATGCTTAGAATTAAGATACCAAGTAGATACTTGAAAGTTAGAATATTTTTCAATAAATTCAAAATCCTTTTTGTATATTTCCTTTAAGAATTTTTTCGATTTATCAGACAAATCATCTATTTGCTTATCCTTTTTATATTTTGATTTATTAATTACCGGAACTTTCAAATCAAAGCGATAGAGTAGATATGAATTTATATCATCAAATGGAACGACATAGCGTAGTTTACTCTCATTTATCCAATAATGTTGTGGTATATATGTCCACTTAAGTGGTATCTTAACAGAGTCTATTTTATGTTCATGATTTTTAATCTCATTCATAATCAAATTATGATGAGTATGTGATTCGTTAGCCCATGCTTCTGCCCAATGATTTGGTGTTATTAGACCAGCATTAATAATTTTTCTAATCTTTTGTGAATCCGGATAATTTTTTATCGCATATCTTACTGCAGAACAAAATCTCGAGTATGGATCTCGAATAATAATCATTTGATTTTCAAGACAGCTAACTTTTGCATCGTGACCATGATATCGAATTCTCTTGTTTTTATTACAATATTTCTCAATAGAACTTCCTGCGTTTTTAGCAATATGAATAAAGTTAATAGTACTCATAAAATTACTTACTTTTATAAATTTATCTAAATATATACTCATTTTTGTGGAAGTTCTGACTCTTGAGCTTCTATTCTTGAAATTTCATTTTCTTTTCTTTCAGTATAAATATCAAATGCTTCCTCGATAATATTCTTCATTTCAATATCATTTATATACTGTTTAATTTTCAATACGAAATTATCTCTTCTTAATTCTGGAGTTTTTGAACGGAATTCTGGAGTTTTTGAACGGCTTATAGTTAATGGACTATTCATAGGGGATGGAGTTCTACCTCCAACTAAACCACTTCTACTACCTAATTCTTCGAAGGTCTGATCATCATCCTCGTCCTCGAAGTTCTCTACCGCGCCAGTAGTCGAGGGCGGCGGCGGAGGTTCAGTTATACTGCGTCCTAATTCTGTAGCTCTTGCAACCTCTTCATCGGCAAGATCATCCAATTCTTGGTCATCCAATTCTTGTTCATCCAATTCTTGGTCATCTAAATATCTGCTCTCCATTATAGTTCTCATTTCATTTACTGGATTACCATCCGGTATCATTGTTCCTATTGGCATTTGAATCTGTTCTGTTCCCCTTTCTTGTTCAAATATTCTTTCTTCCACTGAATTGGGTGGTAAATGCCAAGGTCTTAAGTTAGATATTGTATGTCTTCGTTCCGCTTCCGGTAGTTCTACACCTTTAATGAATTTTATCCGAAGTCTCGATATAAATTGATATGAACCATTATATAAAGTATTTGAAAGTTGCTCTAAGTTTTCATGCATCATCAAAAATTTGATAAGAACACTATTTTTAATAAATGATGTCTCTTCTAAACTACCTTTTCCTTGTATTCCCTTATATGGACGAAGAAACATAATTGGGTGTTTTAAATCAATAGCTACTTTGTAATGATCTGCAATAGTTTCATAAATATCTTTATAGATTGGGGTGAAGGCAAAGTCAAAACCGGTATTTTCATCCATAGAAACACTACTAAAATCTAAACCAGAAGGATACCAAATAACATTCTTATTTTCTTTTAAATGTGCTATAATTCTGGGTATTAGGTTTCTTTTTAGAGGCTCGTTGATTAGTACATTGTCTTCTATATGATCGGAACTGAGATGAATAACATCATTTGAGTCATTATCAAATTTAGACTCTTCTTGACCACTCGAACGTATATTCTCTTCAATTTTTTCTATAAGTTCTGTATTTGTATTTTGAATTTGTGAAATCTCTTTTGTTTCTCCGTTATATTCAAATTCCCCCTTATATGTATCTTTTTTACTAATAACTGTAAACGGTTTTTTATTATGAATTTTAGATTCAATACTACCATATCCCGATGGTCTTATTAATCCATTATCAACAAATGGATTTTTATCCGGATAATCCATATCATTTATATAGTAACATTCATGTTTCATATAATTAAGATATGGTTTGAATTCATCTGTCATAGTATCATCTTGAAGAAGAACATCTTCGTGTAAAAGTTCTGAAATTGGTGTTAAATCTTCAATAAAATCATAATATTTTGGTTGACGATCGTTTGATGCACCTGCTCCGGTAGCTGTGTCTTCTGTTGTCAAACACTCTGGATGTTCTATCATAATAGTACTTTTACATTCAACAAAATCCCAATCATATAATTGCTCTAATGCTCTTGGAGAATAATCTAAAGTAAGCCATAAATATTCTATTGGTAATTGAATAGTAGACATTTCTAATAACATTTTTCTAGCATTAAATGTTAGAGAAAGTATTCTGTCATCTGCTTTGCCTTCATTTCTTGGCGCTTGAGTATCTGATATCCAATAATTTAGTAATTTTTTTGATTGTTTTGTATCTGCGAAAAACATAATCCCACCGGATGTTTCAAAAATATAAGGATCTACCATAACACTCTCTAAACATCTACAACTTGATCTTGGATCAAACCACCAACCTCTAGCCATGAAATCAACGTTTTGAGTATCAAAAATATTTGGATATTTTCGAATATACATATCACCATCTATATATACGACACCTCTGCCAGAACATACTGACAAAGCTTTTTGTATAAAATATGGTTTTGCATTGATTGCTAATTGATATCCACCAGGCATTGCAAATTCAGGTACTTCCAGAGCAAGATAATTACAGTTATTATATTCACATTCCTTTTCCCATTTTGTTATCATTTCATCATATTTTATTGGTAATTTCCACTGAAAAAATTTATTTAAAATATCATATATATTTAGTGATTCTTTGTTATCATTTCTTAATATAGAAATATCCTCTCCGCTCAAACCCGAGTTACCGGTTAGAATACTATAAAATACGCTTTGTTCATCTTGATTTAAATCGTAAAGAGTATTCGTTGATTTTAGCTTAAAGCTTGCCTTAATATACTTCTTAATCTCTTTTTTCCTATTCGCCATATTTGTAATAAGCTTAATCATATTTTCCTCTCTCATTCCATCTCTTAAAAGATGATTTGTTTTGTTCTGTAAAATATTTTTTGCAATCAGGAGTATAGTATACTCTGATAATTCTTCTTTTACCTGTTTGTAGATAAGAATTGAGATTATCTTCAATATATTTTTAATACGTTTTTTTGACTCAGTCGAATTATCAAATATAAGCTTCAAAAAACTAAATTTGTTCTCATAAACGTAGGTATTATAAAGAAGATTATCTAAATTTGAGGATTTATTCTCAATAGAGCTTATTATTTGCTGTTTTAACTCTGTTAAGAATTTGTGTATTGACTCAATGCGTGATTCTTCACTTTTAATAGAAGCTTCTAATCTTTTAGAATTTATTTCTTCAATAATATCATTTTTAAGTGTATTAAAAAATACCACTGAGTACTTATCACAGATCGGATTTATATACTTTTCAATAAAAATATAGGGTATTGGTTCATCAAGTGTATCCAATAGTGAATGATCCTGAAGAATATTACCGTTGTAAATATTAGTGAAATTTTTAACAATTTGAGTACAGAACTCCTCAAAAATAGAATGGCAATACTTCGCAGTGTTATTGTTATTCCTATCTCTACCCCACCAATATGTTGCTATAACAAATTGACTGTTTTCATTAACTATAGTGGGAGAAACATCAGTAAACGCCCTCTCTAAGGCATCTATAATATTTCCATGTGGATTAGTCATAATTATATAGAATATTTAAATATTACATTAACATAGGAATGGAAGACTTTATTGTTACATATAATGAGTCGAATGATAGAGAAATTCAATACCTTTTTACATCAAAGAATACCAATTTAAAAAAGGAATATACACATATTGATAGTAAAATCAGTAAATTCGACACAATTTCACAAGTTAAGAAGAAAATTTGTGTATATGTCTGCCAATTTGATTTAAAATTATCAATTAACACAAATCAGTTGTATTTATGGGTAAATACCACCGAATCTCCCTTCATAAAAAATGGAAAAAAATCTGAATTATCTGATAACAAATATGAGAATAATTTAATCTATAACTATTTGAATAAATCGAATGAGATTCATTTTACGATAAGATCCCAGTTAAAAAAAAGAGTGAATCAAGGAAAAGATACTGCTAAATGGGTTGAATCATGGATAAATGCCAATTCATCAAATGATAAGATGGAAAAATCTCAAATAGATAACATAATAGAACATACAAACTTTATTAAAGATGTCGAAAACACAAAATTACCCAAAAAAACACTACCTATAAAGAGATTCAGACATACAATGATATTTGTTGATTTAGTACTTTCTAAGGAAAATAAGGGGGTTGGATTAGATATAAATAAAATTTTCAAACATTTTCCTCTAAATAATAATGTTCCGCTAATAAAACTCGGTACAAAAAGCAATTCAAAGACTAAAGTATATAAACCAGCTATTATAAATGAATTAGATACTAAATTTTGGAAAAAATGGCAGAAAGAAGATGTTAAAGAGAAGAACTTACAAATAAAGTTTATGTATGAATTTTCTACAGTACAATTGACTATATATAACAATTCTAGTATATCTCTTAGATGTAGTGGAGATATAACTACTGATAATTGGAAAAAGATTTATGAGAAGGTTTTGGAGTGGATAATTGTACCAATTAATAGAATTATTGATAACAATATAACTCCTCTTAAATATGAAAATCTCAAGTACAGACTGATTAATTCTAAAACTCTTATAAAGAAAAATGTGAATTTAAAACCGTCATTGATCCAAGAATTTGGGAGATATGTACCTTATTTTTCTATTTCTTTAGAAGGAAAACTACGTTTTATAAAAGTAACTGATTATCTGACGAATAAAGTTAATATAGTAGATGAATTATATAATTTGTATAATAGAGACGAGAAAAAGACGGCTAAAAGAGTAGGCATATTGTTTATGATATCAGATGATGAGGCGGATGAAGAATTAAATATATTAGTGAATGATAAATTGATAAGAAATTCGAACAATGATACTAAAGTAATAGATGAATCTGCTTTAGGATATAGTATAAAAATAACATATGATTCAGAATATATTAAAATAATACATACTGGAAAGAATCCAGAAGAAATAGATTATGCTGTTAATATTCTTAGAAAAATGTTTTATATACACAGAATTGGAGATTCTGTTTCAAAAAAATCTACAGATGATGATTCAGACTCCGATTCTGATTCTGATGAAGATATAGATGCTCTTATTGCAAATGTAAATGATTCAGATAGTGATTCAGACTCTGATTCAGATGAAGATGATAATTTAGATAATAACGTAATTGATGAATCATCTTCAGAGTCTGAATCTGAAGATAATACAGAAAATGAAACTAAAGAAGATAATTCATGGTATAAATTATCAAGTACTAAACTTCCAAAAGAACCACAAAAAGATTTTAAAAGAATACGCTTTGGTCTTCCTCCAGCTGGATGGAATCCAAAAAAAACGAAGGCAGGAAATATCAGAACATATCGTTCGGAAAGACTCAAATTCTATGATCCAGAATTATTTAATATGAAATTTAGTGAAACTGGAAAAAAAGTAAATAGAAAGGATGGAAAAGTGGAGTACAGTACATCATGTGCACCTACACAATCACATCCAATCGCGTTCAATCATGCTGAGCATGATAAATTACTTGAAATACTAAAGGATTATGTAGATGATGGTCACCCAGAAATAAAGGATAGACCACGTATATTAGATTGGTTAGAACATAGAAATGTATGGTATTTGTCATGTGAATGTATATGTGTAGGATGTATGTTACCAATTCGGATTGATGAACTTGGTAAAAATGAAGAATGTCCAAAATGTAAAAGTAACAACTATACAATACGCAATGATTCTAAATTTACTGGAAATAAAATAAAACTAGGTCCTGCGAAATATAATCTTTCAGTATGGCCATGTAGAAGAATCAGAGATCAACCAACAAATCCAAAAAAAGCGCCAGATATGTCATCATATATTCTGAGCAAAGATAGATTTAATATAGAATTTGGTAGACTTGGAGATTTACCTGATCTTATGCATAACATGTTTGGAAATAGAAGTGATATTTCAAAAGGTCCATTACCAAAATCAGGAGAACCCTTCGTTTTAAGATATGGTATTTATGAAAAATCCTTTGATGATTCATTTATAAAGGCGATCAGTATTTTATATGGTAAAAACGAACAGATTATTATAGACACAATGATTCAAAATTTGAGAGATGTTAAACAATTCGTAAGAACATGCGAAGGATCATTAATACAATTATTTTCAGCAAAAAGGGATAATGATACGGATGAATCAAATTATAAGGTCTGGTTCCGTGATCAGACAATAAACGATAGTTTTTCTGACAAACATATGCGTAATATATTTAATTCATATTCAAATTTTTGTGACTTCATGAATGACAAAACGATTGATCATGATCACAATATAATGTGGCCGATTATGTGTTATCCAGGAGTACTATGGGAATATGGATTAAATTTATATTTGTTCAAAACAGACAAACAGACAGGAAATACCGCAGAATATATATGTCCTCCAAATGGAAATCCATTCTATTATCACTATACTGAAGAATTTGTAACTAATAAAACTGCCTTTTTTGTTTTTTCGACAATGTTTGACGGGAGATATTTTTATGAACCTTGTGCAAAGATTAAACCGTCTGACAAAAAACTAAAATCTCCTCAAATGTTATTTGATTCATTTCCAACAACTTCTAATACTGATTCTGCTTGGAATAGTATTGCACCATTAAGACAACATTGTGGAACTACTCTACAAGATAAATATGTCAGTTATCTAAGGAAAAATAGATATAAATTATATCCTCTCCCATATACATCTAATCTTCCCTACCTATCACAATCACAAAAAGAACTATCTGCTAAAAATATTTTGGAATTATTAAAACTAAAACCAAAAGCGCAAGTTATTAATTTTAAATACCAATCAACTGGGTTGATCGTTGAATATGAACAAAAAAATTTTTATATTCCAATTCAATCACGTTCTATTATATTACATCTTGATATTCTTGAGAGAATACCTTGTTCTAACATTGGAGATTTTACACTATCGTGTAGATTTTATGAATGGTTAAGCAATAATAAAATGCGTACTAAACCTCTTGAGTATATTGTTGACTTAAAAACTAACAAAATTAATGGAATTATATTAGAGACGAATAATATTGTACCCGTAAAACCATCTCCAATATCTGGTAATACTCGTGATCTTAAGAGAAGTACTCGTCCTACATATGAATGTGATAAAGATGAAGATATTGTTGATGAAAGAGCAAATTATATAAATGATTTCAACAATTTTTGGGAAGGATATAACAAATTTTGTATGAATATCGCAATTAACATTAAGAACTCAAAAACAAAAATTGATGATAAAAATGTAGAAATTTCAAAAGATATTATAAAAAAACACTCTGAGTCTCTAGTTAATGATGAAATCAGTAATCACTATTTAACAATTCTTCTTAAAGAATATGATTATAATTATGTTAGAAGGAATGATATTAAAACTGGGCGAAAACCTCAATTTTTATTAGATTTAGAAGATAATAAAACTACTTCAGATACTAAAACGTTTACTGACAACGAAAGTAAGGATTACTATATTAAAAATCAGAAGAGACAGAGTACTTATGCCAAATATATACCATATTATAATCCAGATAATTTAGATATTTTAACTGATAGCAAGTTATATTCTATTAGTAATATTGGTTTAAAACTCTCAAAAACATGGCAAAAAATATTGCATAAAGATTTTAGATATGCAGATTATGATAATTATGCATGGATTGACAAAGTAGTACACATTTCTATGTCAGATATTCTAATTGAGCTTCAAAATAAGGGAGATTGGGCAGAAATATCAAACAAAACGGAGTCTTGTGTTACTATATTAGACAATCAAGGTAAAGTAACTATTTGGTCAGAGAGTAAAACCCCTAAATTTTACTTATTATTCTATGTTATTGATCGTCAGATATATCCTATATTTTTAATGAAAAATGGAATTCAACAATTTGGGATATCATCGGAGGATATATCTACTGAATTTTTAGAAAAAATTGGAGGAAATTGTGTTGGAGAGTATCAAACAAAACAATCAAGTAGTCTTCATATTTCAGAAGAGAAAAAGACTGAAGAGAAAAAGACTGAAAAGAAGGAGACTGAAGAGAAAAAGACTGAAAAGAAGGAGACTGAAGAGAATAATGTAAAGCCTTATTGTAAGTTATTAGACAAAAAGGTATATAAGATGAAAAGGTGTGTTAGAACAAAACTAAAGTCTGAAGATTCGGACCAATGTGTATATAATGATAAGACACGTCACTGTAGAATAAAGAAGTAGATATAACTTATAATATTTGTATATTTCATGTACGAGATATTATATACGATTGCAATATTATCAATATGTGCTTACATATTTTATTCCTGGTATAATCCAAAACTTGTGTATGTACAATCTAAAGTTAATAATAAAACATATGTTGTTAGAAATTTAAAGAACAAGCAGGCAGCAGCAGACTTATTGGCTGAAGTAAGTACACGGTTACAGAAATTAGTTGATAAATTTGTTAAAAAATATGGCAAGGAAGATGAAAGAGTCAACTTACTAGTAAAAAGATTCAAAAACCATGAAATTCGTGAAGCTTTGCCTAAAAGTGGACAAACAAGTTATAGTTTAAATAAAGGTGAAAGAATTGTACTTTGTATAAGAGGAAGAAATACTAACGAAAAATTAGCAGATATAAATACTATCTTGTTTGTTGCTTTACATGAACTTGCTCATATAATGACTATATCTGTTGGACATAATGAAGAATTCTGGGATAATTTCAGATTTATTCTTGCTCATGCAGAAAAATGGAAGTTATATTCTTCTGTTAATTACGGTAAATCACCAAAACCATATTGTGGAATAAAAATAACAGAAACTCCATTAAGAGAGAATGATTCTGAAAGATTCATAGGATGTGCTCCATGTAAATCAGCACCTTGTAAATGTTAAATATAGGAATTATTTAATAAGGTTAGCTTCTGAATTAATATTGTAGAGGAGATGGTTAACTTAATGCTAATCTTTTCGTCATGTCTTATTGCAGGTTTAACAACTATACTCATTAAAATGGGTACAACTATAAAGTATGAAGATATAGATATAAGGTATCCAAAATTATTTCTGAATGTTTTCTCTCATCAATATATACTTGATCCAATAATTACATTTCTTATTGTATTAGCATTCCGTCCTCCAATTACACAAGTATATGGTATGTTCATATTAACAGTTACACCTGCAACAGCAGCAGCAAGTGTAACTGCTTACACTGTAGACGCGAACGTGCCGCTTGCGCTCGCACTATCAATGGGTTCTCTAACTCAAAGTATAATATTCACTCCACTAATCTTTACCGCGTTGGTACAATCCTATTCTATTCTTGTAAAAATTGATGATAATGAAAAAATTAGCCTTCCATATGGTCGAATGTTTCTTTTAATGAGTTATGTAATGATTCTAATTGGTATTGGATATAAAATTCGTCAAAAATTTAGTGATAGTTTTGTTAAAAAACTTGGGGGATATCTTATAAAAGCAGCTATTCTTCTTATGTTAACCGCAATTGGATTCTATTTTGCTAGCAAAACGTATATTGAGCCTATGACATCAAGTAATCCCTATACATTCTATGGTTCTATGTTACTTATGATTTTTAGTCAATTATTATTTGCTCATTTTCCTCTATGTAATTTAGAGCCCAAAAACAGAGATGCGGTTGTATTAGTTACTACCAGACGTAGCCCAGGTATTTCTCTTGCTATTACTGCATTATCATTTCAATCTTCGAAACATTTGGGTGAAATTATAGCCTATGTTTTGGTATATGGCATGATTCGAGACTGGTCTACTTTGCCATATATTATGGGGTTAAGGAAGATTCGTCTTGGACATTATTGGTATAAAGACAAAAAAAAGGGTGAACAATCTGATGAACAATCAGACGACCAGATTCTTTATGAAGAAGGTACCGTAACTTCTGATAATATTACATAGAGTCCAATTTTATAAATACTTTTGAACACATTTCTACATCTTCACCTGCACGATGTTTTTGAACATTTTTAGTTCCAAACAGAGTATTATATACATTTTCAAGCTTGTATTTTTGATACTTATAAGGACCCTTTAGTTTTTTTTTCGCAAGTTCCATTACGCAGATGAATTCCTTTTTATTGAATTTTTCAATGAATTCTGTACAACCATATCTATATGCCTCCGATAATAATACATTGATATCGAATTGAGCATTGTATGCAAGAATTTTATTCACACCATCTAATTCTTTTTCAAGCTGTTTAATAACATCTTTGAATGGCTTACCTGATTCCAAAGCAACCTGATGTTCGATACCATGTATTTCAGAATTCTTAATTTCAAAATTGTCAGGATATACAATCATTGACTTAGCATCTGTAGATATCCAATTATCACCTACTTTAGAAATAGATCCAAATCCTAACTCAACTAATCTGGAAGTATCATAATATTTGGTTTTTATAGGGTGATGATATCTTTCAGGTGTATATTTTAATTTTTTATCCTTTTTTTCAATAGGTAGTCCAGTAGTTTCACAATCAAATACTAAAACTGGCATATCTCTTATTTTTAATCAGTGAATATACTATTCATTTTTCTAGATTTTAACTTTTTATCAAAGGGTTCAATAGAACCATCTATTCTTATTCTCTGAAAGATGAATGGGATATATTCATATTCTATACCATTATTTGTTAGATATTTTGTTAAGATTGTCTCTGAATGAAGTGGATTATCCTTGCTAATTTCTAATAATTTATGAAAAACTTCTCCATATATTTTATAAGTATATTTGTTTGTTATAGCAAATCGGTCATTAAACATTGGAAAGCCTTTACACTTACAATATAGAGAAAAGTTAGGTATACATATTGTGTTAATATTTACTTTGTCCAAGAATAATTTGGTTATTTTATTCAGATATTTGACATCTGGTCTCAAAAATAGAATATATTCAAATTCATCTTTCGTATTTTTTATCAATTCAGTTAATCTAAGTTTTGAATATTGACCAAGTATAAAATTATCTACGGAATTGTATTTTGTATTCCAAGGATCTCGATGTGTTCTGTATTGTTGCATATTCAACCTTTCTTTTACTTCATCCTGATTATCTATTATAAATTCGTCTGGATTAAGTAATTTATACTCATCATTATCGATATTATCTGATGCTTCCTTTGTTCGGATATTTTTATAAGTATCTAATTTGTAAGTATGTATAAATATTTTTACATCATATCCTAATTTCTTTAAAGGATTTATAACATTCTCTCTTATTGTTTCAATTGTAAATTTAAGACTTCTTGTTATACCAAAAAAACCAAGTGCTACTTTCATTAACTTTAATACTATTCGTTTTGATTACAAAATCCCCAACAAATAATACTTATTCTTCCATGGGTTTCATTCATTTTTGGTGGTATACCGTGTCTCCAAGTCGTATTTATTTTTCTGCCGAAACCGTAACACATTGAATTTTGTAACACAAACTCAGTTCTTGTTCCAGTTTTAGCATGTTGAAATGCTATACTTCTTTCTGCTCCAAAAGATACTCCAATTGTAATATTCTGTTTTTTTGCTTTTTCTGGATCCAATGCGGCTGCATCAAAATGATATGGTTTCCATTCATCCCCTTTCTCGTAGAGATTGAATCGTGTAGCATGTATATCCATATTAAAGTAATTTGCGATTCTATCTATTACTTTGTGAAATAATTGACTTCTGTCCTTACATTTTGCTCTATCATTCATTATCCAATGTGTTCCATCCAATTCCTTATTGCCATGCCACGCACAAAAATCATCGTAATTCATTTCATCCATCAACTCGTTATAAGCATTCCGAATGTCTTTAAAAATATTAAGAAATAAGGCTGGTACAAGAATCACATCATTTTCCTTAATTGAATATGCAAAACGCGACCATACTCCATATCCAACTTGTACCCTTAAATCTGCAGGACTATAGTCAGGTTTAAAGCAAATTGTGTTACGTCTCTTTCTTTCTTCATAAGTATCTGAAGCAGGTAACCTTAAAGACATTCTTATTGTGTTATATAGGTTATATTTCTTTTATTACTTATTTGGTGGTATAATCTGCTTCCATATTGGTAAATGTATTCCTACAGCTTGGTTCAATCCCCAAATTCGTGAGCGCGCCTGAATTTTATTCGCTACTATTATACGCTCATTCTCATATTGTTTGACAGAATTCGCGGGATTCTTTAAATCACCCTTTTTCAATGATGTGGCAAGTGAAACTACATCTGCAAAAGCGGTATTTGCACCTTGACCCGGAGCTGGATGCATTGCATGTGCCGCATCGCCCATAAGCACAACTCTTCTCCGACGGCTCGACCAACGTTTTAGTGGCTTTCTATCAATCATTCGCCTTTCGAAAATAATATTACTATCTGTTGCCATTACCAGGGAACGTAATTCACTGAAATCAGCGAAAGGTGTGTCTTGAGAGGCTTTCTCAATTATGTCTAGGATACGTTGTTTTACACCCACGAGCCCAGCTCCCCCTCTACCTGTTGAATCAACTGCCTTTGCAATCTTCTCATCTGTTATGCGTAATTGCCAGAAAGTTCTATTTTTGCCAATATCAATATTGTAAAGGGTAGCCTGTGCGCCGGATAAAACATATATAATTCCAATAAATGTTCTTTCTGGAACAATGTAAATCTCTGGGACAGAATATCTTGGAATAATTGCATTCCAATTGGTTTGCGAATACGAACGTGTCAGATCAAACAACGGAGTCTTAATCTGACGACGAACTGTGGAAAAAGTGCCATCCGCCCCGACCAACAAAGATGTGGTTATGATTGAGCCGTCATCTAATTTAACTTCAATTCTGTCTGCTTTCTCATTGTAACTTTTAATACCCGAACCACATCTAAGCCAAGACTCGTCACCCGAAACATTACGAATAGCATTTGCGAGAGTATTTTGTATGTCTGCCCATGCAATAGAAACCCCTGTACCATTATGTGGATCGTCAATATAGTCAAATGTAACCGTTCCATTAGACAGTACTTCCTTCCGGATGACACCCGAATCCCGAATAGCCCCTAATGAGCGCAGTGTGTCTGGAAGTGATGGATAAATTACCCCAAGACTTGCGAGTCCTTCTGTACTGATACGTATAGCACCTTGTGATTTAGTACGTAAGGCAGGTGCTCTCTCAATAACAAT
>CETI01244852.1_pt1 | contig 32355 bp, 23 predicted proteins | sample 361441 | NCBI WGS metagenome assembly CETI01 (sample SAMEA2622478, study PRJEB7988) | marine metagenome | biome: marine biome (ENVO:00000447); feature: deep chlorophyll maximum layer (ENVO:xxxxxxxx); material: "saline water (ENVO:00002010), including plankton (ENVO:xxxxxxxx)" | depth 90 m | reverse complement strand
AAAAATAATTTCTCTGGACTTATCACATTAGTAACTGTATTCTTTTTTTGGGGATTTATAGCAGCTTCCAATGGGGTTTTTATCCCATTTTGCAAAGAACATTTTAATTTAACTCAATTTCAATCACAATTAATTGATAGTGCTTTCTACGGAGCATATTATTTTGGAGCTTTATTTTTATTTTTATATTCATCCAATCAAAAAATAGATTTAATGAATAAGTGGGGATATAAACATACCATTATTTATGGTCTACTAATATCCGTAATAGGATCTACATTAATGATTCCTGCTATCAATACCGGCTCTTTTAATTTAATACTACTATCATTATTTATTTTAGCTATTGGATTCTGTCTACAACAAACATCTGCAAACCCTTTTACCATATCGCTTGGCAAACCAGAAACAGGTTCTCATCGATTAAATTTAGCAGGTGGAATTAATTCATTAGGCACAACTATTGGGCCTATTTTATTAAGTTTAATACTATTTGGTGGAATTATGAATACGGATCCTAAAATTGAAAATATTAATATATTATATCTTTTCCTTTCAATACTATTTATATTCATGGCTCTATTTTTGAAATACTCTAAAAATTTACCAAATAAAAAAAATAATAGCGCTGTTGAATCTGTTCAAAATGCAAATAAATTACTAATCAAATTAACCGTCTGCATTTTGATATTATCTGCTTTAAGTGTAATCCCACAAATTCAAGAACACAATATTATAAGTACACTAATTCTGTTTATTCTGCTTGTTTCGATAATTAAAATCATCTCAACTCCTCTGTTTATAAAAAATAAAAGATTGAAAGATTGGGGAGCTATGAAATATCCACAGTTAATTATGGGAATGATAGCAATATTTAGTTATGTAGGTGTCGAAGTTACAATACAAAGTAATTTAGGAGCTCTATTAAAAACAAATGAATTTGGTAATTTCAATGAAGCAAATAATTCCCATTTTATTGCAATGTATTGGGGTAGTTTAATGATTGGTAGATGGCTAGGCGCAATAGCTGTATTTAAACCATCTCATTTAATGAAGAATATTTTATTTATTATTGTGCCTTATATTGCTTTTTTTATAGTTCTTTTCTTTATTAATTTAAGAGGTAGTGACATACAGGCACTGAAATTATTTTCCATTTGTATTATTATACAAATACTAGGTTTCCTATTAGGGAAAGAACAACCTATCAAAACATTATTCATTTTTAGCATATTAGCTATAATAGCCATGCTATACGGAATCATGAATACCGGTTTAGTTAGTATTTATGCATTTTTAAGTGGGGGTTTATTCTGTTCAATTATGTGGCCATGTATATTCTCATTAAGCATAGTGGGATTAAAAAGATATACTTCCCAAGGTTCATCATTCCTTATTATGATGATTTTAGGAGGTGCTGTCATTCCTCCTATTCAAGGTAAAATAGCTGACATCTGGAATATCCACTCTTCGTATATAATAACTATAATATGCTTTCTATATATTGCTTTTTTTGCGTTTAAAATAAAATCAATATTAAAAAAGCAAGGTATTAACTATGAAATAGACGTAAAATAATCTATGCAGATAAATAAACAATTAATACTAGCTATAATAATAATACCTCTTTTAGCAATTGGCCAATTAACAGTATTGAATCCAGGATTAGAGGGAGATACTGGCTGGGGACAAACTCCCGATCCTTGGGAGAATTGTATGCCATTTTTAGATGTAAATGGTGTTAATATCTTTATTGCTGGATATGGTTTTAATGCAACACCAGACACACAACCAGGCACTTATGGAATTGATCTCACAGCAAGTGAAGGAGCCACCTATATTGGGTTTGGCCACATCCCTAATTATGATGCCATTGATCCTAGCTTAGGTATTACTAATTTTCAGGAAGGATTTAGTCAAGAACTGAGTAGCCCTATGACAGCAAATGGCTGCCCATATACTTTTACCATCGATTTAGCGAATGGATTAACAAATGATATATGGAGTTGGAGCACAGGTGTTACTACTACAACTGCAGAAATAAAAGTATTTGGTGGTTTTGAACTTTGCTCATCACAAGAATTATTATGGTCATCAGGTCCCATTACGAATGAAGAATGGGAAACCTACACAGTTGAATTCGTCCCAAGTGACGATTATTCTCATATTTTATTTCAATGTTTTAAAGCTGAAAAAAATGCCTTATGTGGATATGCTCTAGCAGACAATATCACTCCAATCATAAATACTCCACCGCTATCTTATGCTGGGGAAAATCAAGAATTATGTGAAAACTTTACATATCTCAATGCTAATCCACTAGAAGATGGCCAAATAGGTGTATGGACAATTATCTCTGGGAATGGAAATATTGAAAATATAAATAGCCCCAATACTCAAGTCTCAAATTTAAATATTGGTGACAATATATTTCAATGGTCTGTTTCGGCTGAATGCTCAGAGGGAACTAGTGAGAGTCAAGTTATAATTAATATAACTGAAGAACCTATTCCAAATGCTGGTGAAAATCAAGAATTATGTGAAAACTTTACATCTTTAAATGCTAATCTACTAGAAGATGACCAGACAGGTATTTGGACAATTGTTTCTGGGAATGGAAATATTGAAAATATAAATAATCCAAATTCGCAAGTTTTCAATTTAGATGAAGGCGAAAACATATTTGAATGGACTATATACAGTACCCTATGTGAACCTGTAGGCACTGAAGTCAGTGTTAATTATATTATATCTGATTTGAATTCAGATGCTGGAGAAGATCAAGACTTATGTGAAGCCGAAACTATTTTAAATGGTAACACTCCAAACTCTAATGAATCTGGATTATGGACTATTATCTCAGGGTCAGCGATATTTGAAAATCCTACAGATCCAAATACAGCAGTCAGCAATATTGGGATTGGCGAGAATATCTTTGAATGGGTTATTTCTGATCCATGTGAATCTGTTTCAAGTCAAGTTAATATGACGGTTGAGGCTATTGAAGTAGAAATAAGTGACATATCTAATTTTAACGGATATAATATTGATTGCAATGGAGAAAGTAGTGGTTTTGTAACATTGTCTACAAATGGTGGTTATCCTCCATATACTTATAATTGGTTAGGCCCAAACAATTTTATTAGTAATGAATCTACTCTTAATAATCTATCGTCCGGATTATACGAATGTATTATAATCGATTCAAATGGTTGTAATCGATCAATTGAATTGGACATATTAGAACCCGAACAATTAGGAATTGAATTAATAAGCATAGAAGATATGGATTGTGACGACAACGCACACATTCACTTTGACGTTACAGGCGGAGCAGGAACAATAGAGGGGATTCTAAATACTAGTTGGGGTGAAATAACAGCATTCATATGGAACACAACTAATGAATGGTATTTTGAATACAGCAATTTTGAGCAATGGGATGGTCTAATCAGTCTAAGTACTACTGATCAAAATGGATGTGTAACATCATTGGAGGACATACCAGTGCAAACCTGGATTGATCCAGTTGCTGATTTTGAAATGTCAACAAATGACACAGGGCTACTAGAGATGATTGAGTTTACAGACTACTCAGAAACGGATGCTCCTATTATTAGTTGGCTATGGGACTTTGGTGATGGATATACTATAAATGATCAAAATCCAACACATTTTTATCAAGAAGCAGGACAGTATTTAATATGCCTAACTATAGAAGATGAAAATGGGTGCCAATCTGAAAAATGTAATATGATTAATATATATAACAATATTTACGTGTATATCCCAAATATCTTTACTGTAAATAATGATAATACTAATGAAGTTTTTTTACCTAGTATTAATGGAATAGACACTGAATCTTATGAAATGTTGATTTATGATCGATGGGGAAAACTATTATTCTCAACAAAAAATCATCAAGAAGGTTGGAATGGGACATATAATGGCAATCCACTAACTAGCGATATTTATTCATATAAAATATCTTACTTAACTCCCTCCGGGGATGAAAAAAAACATACTGGAAAAATTACACTAGCAAAATAAAATCCCGTACAAGGGTTTGAAGAAATTCAAAAAAGAAACGGTAACCCAGTTGTAATAATTCGGTAATTCTGAAGCTAAAATTAACCAGACCCGCCCTAGCTATTACAAACAAAAAGTAAATTATATTAGTGTTAATTTCTCAAACATATTCCTGTACGGGAATAATCAATTTAATAATTATTTAATTTTTAAACAAATAAAATTTATTATTGCAGAATAAATAATAATAATCATGAGTAACGAAGACAAAATAAATGAACTTGTTGATCTATTAAATTATATTAAAGAACATCTCGATAACGACTGTTGCCAAACATTAATGGATGCGGATAGTATATCAGGTAAAATAGAACAAACATTAAAAGAAATAAATTTATAGTTTGACTATATCAAACTCTCACATTATCTTATTGAGACAAATGAGAAGGCAGAACAGTTTCTTGACCTAATTTAATTGCGTCTAAATACCTTTTCATGGCAATAATCTCTTGATCCATCTCTAACTGATAATAGATTTGTTTTAAAGTTTGAATAATAACCTCATCTTTAGACTGCAGAACAAAAACCTTTTCTAAATTTGGTAATGCTTGAAGACGTAATTCTTTTATTCGATCAGATAAATTATCATATTTTTTCTGAGATGCATTAATAGGTAAATTATTCTTTTTTTCGATAAAAATATTAGCTTCATCTAGATATATTGCAGCTAAATTATTATAAGCGTCAACATACTTATCATCTAATTGAATTGCATTATTATAGGAATCTATTGCTTTAGGGATATTACTTAAACTACTATAAGTAGAACCCAACACAAAATGTAAATCTGGATTCATTGAATCTTTTTTTACAGCATTATCTAAACTCTTTAATAATGATTCATTGTCACCAGTAGAAATATAATAATTTACCTCTTTAAAAATAATATCTTTTGATTGAGGAATAGATGATCTTGCATTTTTAATTGCATCTAATTCTTGATCTAGATCACCTATCTGAGAATAGCCTTCAATGAGTAGTCTATGATATTTTTCTTCTAACATATTAATTTGAATCAATTGAGATGCCCAAAAAACCACTTTTTCATAATTTTCATCTAAAGAAGCCATTACTGCAGCATTATACATATTCAATGTATCTTGTTTTTGAATTGGATCAGCCCCATTTATAGTAATGATTTTTTCAAATTTTAATTCTGAATCCTTATAATTTTTAGCTTCATTATCTTTATATGCAGCATCTTGATATAAATTAATACATCTATTCAATTGAATTAAAGATTTTTTAGAATGAGAACCGGAAAGATTAGCATCAGATAAAAACGCATTAATTGCAATATCCAAATCAGAAAAATCTGGATCACCATCAGTATTAAACCAGACTTTCTCAAACACACTTAAATAAATTTTACCAAGATAATGGTAATATTTAGACATTTTCTTTTGCTTTAAGCTTGAGCCTGATTCAATTTTTACAGTTGCATTATCAATAGCTTCCTTAGCTGATACAAGATCTCTTTTATTGTCTAAAGCAATAATTGCACTAGTCAAATCTTGATTTTGAGAGAATAAACTACAAGAAAAAAATATTAGAAAACCAAACAACTTTTTATTCATCATATTATTTTTTAAAAAATTTATACATTATTATCTTGACTATCAGAAGAATTTAAATCATCTATTTTAGATTGATTACCATCTACATCTTCGTTATTAACTGAATCTTCAATATTTTCACCAGAAACATCTTCTTCATTTTGATCAATTTCAACCTTAGCAACTGAGGAAATTTGATCATTCTCTTTTAAATTTATTAATTTTACACCTTGTGTAGCACGCCCCATAACACGCATAGACTCAACATTCATTCTAATCATAACTCCACTTTTATTAATAATCATTAAACCATCTTCATCAACAACATTTTTGATAGCAATTAATTTTCCTGTTTTTTCTGTAATATTAATTGTTTTTACACCTTTTCCACCTCTATTAGTGATTCTATATGAATCAAGATCTGATCGTTTACCATAACCATTTTCTGAGACAACTAGAACATGTGATTCTAAATTATTAACACATATCATACCTACCACCTTATCTTGATTATTAGCTAACATAATTCCCCTAACACCAGAAGCACCTCTACCCATAGCTCGAACTTTAGACTCATGGAATCTAATAGCTTTCCCAGAATTTGCCGCAATCATAACATCACTATTCCCATCAGTTAATCTTGCTTCTAATAGGCTGTCACCTTCTCTAATACCAATTGCATTAATGCCATTTTGTCTAGGTCTTGAATAAGCTTCAAGAGAAGTTTTTTTAACAACACCTTTCTCTGTACACATAATAACATAATGTGTATTCAGATAATTTTCATCTTTTAAATTTTTGACATTTAAATATGCCATGACCTTGTCATCAGATGGAAGATTAATTAAGTTTTGTATTGCCCTTCCTTTAGATGTTTTGGATCCTTCTGGTATTTGATATACCCTCATCCAAAAACACTTACCTGCTTGAGTAAAAAACAACATATAATTATGATTAGTAGCAACGAAAATATGTTCAATAAAGTCATCATCTCTAGTCGTCACACCTCTATGTCCAACTCCTCCTCTATTTTGAATACGATACTCTGATAATGGAGTTCTTTTTATATATCCAAAATGAGAAATGGTAATAACCACCTTTTCATCTGGTATCATATCCTCTATGGTTAAGTCTCCACCAGCATAATCAATTTCTGTTTTTCGTTCATCTCCATATTTCTCTCTCATCTCTAGAACTTCATCTTTGATTAAGTTCATTCTCATAGATTTATTTTCTAATAATTCATTTAAATGTTTAATGGTTTGCATTAAGTCAGCATGTTCATCTTTTAATTTATTAACCTCTAATCCTGTAAGCTTTTGTAATCTTAAATCTAAAATTGCTTTACTTTGCATTTCGGATAAGTCAAATTTAGATATCAGACCATTTTTGGCTTCTTCGGGGTTCTTAGAACCTCTAATTAAAGCAATAACCTCATCAAGGTTATCTAACGCAATTAACAAACCCTCTAAAATATGAGCCCGTTTTTCAGCTTGTTTCAACTCATACTTTGTCCTTCTCACAACAACATCGTGTCGATGAGAAATAAAATACTCAACTAACTGTTTGACATTTAATAACATTGGACGCCCATTCACTAAAGCAATATTGTTAACACTAAATGAAGTTTGAAGTTGTGTATATTTATATAATTGATTTAAAACAATATTTGGAATTGCATCTCTCTTTAAGATATATACAATACGCATCCCATTTCTATCAGATTCATCTCTAATATCAGAAATCCCATCAAGTTTTTTAGCGTTTACTAAATCAGCTGTTTTAGCAATCATATCTGCTTTATTCACTTGATACGGTAATTCATTAACAATAATTAAATCTTTATTATTTTTTTCTTCAAAAGAGACTTTAGCTCTCATGACTACTCTACCTCTACCTGTCTCCAAAGCATCTTTTACTCCAGAATAACCATAAATCAATCCACCAGTAGGAAAGTCAGGAGCTTTAATAAATTGTATTAATTCTGAAATTGAAATTTCCGGATTATCAATACAAGCACATACACCATCTATAACCTCTGTTAGGTTATGTGGAGGCATATTAGTTGCCATACCAACAGCAATACCTGAAGCACCATTGATCAATAGATTAGGAATACGCGTTGGCAAAACTGTTGGCTCTTGTAATGTGTCATCAAAATTTAATTGGAAGTCTACTGTATCTTTATCAATGTCTGACAACATCTCTTCACTAACCTTCCTTAATCTTGCCTCAGTATATCTCATAGCTGCAGGACTATCACCATCAATAGATCCAAAATTACCTTGACCATCTACCAATTGATACCTTAAAGACCAAGCTTGAGCCATACGCACCATAGAATCATAAACAGAAGTATCTCCATGTGGATGATATTTACCCAGTACCTCTCCCACTATCCTAGCAGATTTTTTATAGGAACTAGTTGCACGAACACCTAATTCATACATCCCAAAAAGAACTCTTCTATGTACAGGTTTAAATCCATCACGAACATCAGGCAATGCTCTTGAAACAATAACACTCATTGAATAATCAATGTAGGAAGACTTCATTTCTTCCTCTATATTAATTTTTATAATTTTTTCTCTGTCAGACATGTTATAAATACTTATTTTTTAGTTAAATACAAGATAATGTTATTCTAGATATTTTTATACATAAAAATTAAAGTTTTTTAAAAAAAATAATAATGATATCAAATCAATAAAAAAAGAAAATAATATTATTTATATTTGAAATGTATCACTAGGTTTAAATTAAAAAAAATGGAAGAGAATTTTTCTGCTAACATAAAAGATGTTATTGGGTTTAGTCGAGATGAGGCTTTAAGACTCTCAAATAACTACATAGGAACCGAGCACTTTATTCTAGGCATCATTAAATTAAAAAACTCTGGAGCTATAAAGCTGTTAAATTCTTTAGATATTAATATGCAAGATATTCAAAAAGAAATTGAGAAATTTGCAATAAGCAAAGCAAATACTGAAGCAGTTATATCAAAAACACAAATCCCTTTAAAAAAAGAAGCCGAAAAAGCTTTAAAAACAACTTTCTTAGAGGCTCGCGTGTTTAATTCTGGTATGATTGGCACAACCCATTTATTATTGTGTATACTGAGAAACAATGAGGACCCTATAACAAAATTTTTAAATAGACATAAAGTTACATACGAAAAAATTAAAGAAGCTTTCTTAAATCAAGAGAATGTGGACCATGATTTTGATGATGATAGTGAATATCCAAAAAAAGAAAGCGAGCAAATAAAATCTTCTATTTCAGAGCATGATGATGAATCTTATCATTCTAAAGATGAAAGGAAACAATCTTCTAGACCTACTAAAAAAAATAAATCTAATACACCGGTACTAGATAATTTTGGCCGTGATTTAACAAAATATGCTGAAGAAGGTAAATTAGATCCTGTAATTGGTAGAGCAAAAGAAATTGAAAGAGTCTCACAAATTTTATCAAGAAGAAAAAAAAATAACCCCTTATTAATAGGAGAACCAGGTGTCGGAAAATCAGCAATTGCAGAAGGACTGGCGATAAGAATCATAAAAAAGAAAGTCTCAAGAGTATTGTTCAATAAAAGAATTGTCGCTCTTGATTTAGCTTCATTAGTTGCAGGAACAAAATATAGAGGACAGTTTGAAGAAAGAATGAAAGCTGTAATGAATGAATTAGAAAAAAATGAGGATATCATACTATTTATTGATGAGATCCATACTATTGTCGGCGCTGGTGGATCTACAGGGTCTTTAGACGCCTCGAATATGTTTAAACCTGCATTAGCAAGGGGCGACTTGCAATGTATAGGAGCGACAACTCTAGATGAGTATAGACAACATATTGAAAAAGATGGGGCATTAGAAAGAAGATTTCAAAAAGTAATTATAGAACCCACATCACCCGATGAAACAATTCAAATATTAAACAATATAAAAGAAAGATACGAAGAACATCATAATGTTATATACTCTGAAGATGCTATACAAGCATGTGTAAAATTAACAAATAGATATATCAGTGACAGATTTCTACCAGATAAAGCTATTGACGCGCTTGATGAAGCTGGCTCTAGGGTACATATCACAAATATTAATGTTCCAAGAGCAATTACTGATTTAGAAGACAAATTGAATAACATACAAAAAGAAAAAAACCAAGTTGTTAAAAAACAAAAATATGAAGAGGCTGCAAAATTAAGAGACCATGAAAAAGAAACAGAATCAATTCTTTTAGAAGAACAAATTAAGTGGGAAAATCAAATGAAGGAAAACCGGGAGACAGTCACAGAAGAAAATGTATCTGAGGTTATATCTATGATGACAGGCATACCTGTTAAAAGAATTGCTCAAACTGAAAGTCTGCGATTATCAAAGATGGAAGATGATTTAAAAACTAAAATTATTGGTCAGGATGAAGCAGTCAAAAAAATAGTAAAAGCCATTCAAAGAAATAGAGCTGGATTAAAAGATCCAAATAAACCAATTGGTTCTTTTATTTTTCTTGGACCAACAGGAGTAGGAAAAACACAACTCGCGAAAGAATTAGCAGTTTATTTATTTGACTCTGAGAATAGTTTAATTAGAGTTGACATGAGTGAATATATGGAGAAATTTGCGATATCTAGATTAGTTGGAGCTCCACCAGGATATGTTGGGTATGAAGAAGGAGGGCAATTAACAGAAAAAGTAAGAAGGAAACCATACTCTATTATATTGTTAGATGAAATTGAAAAAGCTCATCCAGATGTTTTTAACTTGTTACTACAAGCAATGGATGACGGAATCATGACAGATGGACTCGGAAGAAGAATTGATTTTAAAAATACCATTATCATTATGACATCAAATGTAGGAACAAGAAAATTGAAAGATTTAGGTAAAGGAGTTGGGTTTACTACAAATGCTAGGAAAGAAAATCTCAGCAATCATACAAAAAGTGTCATAGATGCATCATTACAAAGAACTTTTGCTCCAGAATTTTTGAATCGATTAGATGATGTTATATTATTTAACCATTTAAATAAAAATGACATCTATGAAATTATCGAAATAGAATTAAAAAAATTAATTAATAGGATCAAAGAATTAAATTACAATATCACACTAACAAAAAAAGTGAAAGAATATATTTGTGAAAAAGGATTTGATGAAAAATTTGGAGCAAGACCACTAAAAAGAGTAATTCAGAAAAATATTGAAGATTTACTCGCTGAAGAAATTATTACAAATAAACTCAAGGAAGGAGATCATCTCAAGATTGACATGAAAGAAAATAAAATTATTGTTAAGAAGAAAAAATAACTATTTTTTCTTGCCTAATATATCAATTAATTCTTTTGAAACCCCCGTATTTGAAAATCCTCCATCATGAAATAAGTTTTGCATAGTAACTAACTTAGTGTAATCTGAAAAGAGAGTAATACAATATTTTGCACAATCTTCGGCACTAGCATTACCAAGTGGTGATATCTTGTCAGCATATTCGAAAAATCCGTCAAAACCTGCGACACCACTACCAGCCGTGGTCATTGTTGGAGATTGAGAAATGGTATTAATCCTAACATGATTATGCTTACCATAATGATACCCAAAACTTCTTGCAATGGATTCCAAATAAGATTTATTTTCTGCCATATCATTATAGTCGGGAAATGTTCTTTGAGCTGCAATATAGGTCAATGCTAAAACCGAACCAAAATCATTTATCGCATCCAGCTGAAACGCTACTTGTAACATCTTATGAAAAGAGATAGCAGAAACATCCAATCCTTTTATTAAAAAATCATAATTTAAATTAGTATAATCACGTTTTTTTCTAACATTAACAGACATCCCAATCGAGTGTAAAACAAAATCTATTTTTCCATCAAAATCTTGCATAGCAGTCAAAAATAAATTCTCTAAATCTGAAACAGATGTCGCATCAGCAGCTATCACTTTACTATTACATTTTGTGGCTAGCTCATTAATTGAGCCCATTCTTAATGCAATTGGTGCATTGGTTAAAATAATTTTAGCACCATTAGCAACAGCTTCTTCCGCCACTTTCCATGCAATTGACTTACTATCTAAAGCTCCAAATATAATTCCCTTTTTACCTTTTAATAATTTATGTGACATTATATCTTTATTTTTTTCAAATATCTAGCATTTTTTTTGCATTAGCAATAGCCTCGTCATTTAGTTCATCTCCGCTTAACATTCTAGCAATTTCTTGCACTTGACCTTCGGAACTTAATTTACTGATTTTTGTGGTTGTTATATTATTGTTATTATATTTTAAGACCCGATAATGAGAATCTCCTAAAGAAGCTATCTGAGGAAGATGAGTAATACATAAAACCTGTCCTTTTTTTGATATTTTTTTTAATACACGTCCTATTTTTCGACCAATTTCTCCAGATACACCAGAGTCAATTTCATCAAAAATAATAGTTGAAAATTGACTAATATTAAATAAATTTTTTTTTAAACATAACATTAAACGTGAAATTTCTCCACCAGATGCCACATCACCTATAGGTTTTAATTCATAACCTTGATTTGATGAAAATAATAAATTTACTTTATCAAGACCATATGGAGACAATTGACTTTGATTCAAAAAATTAAATTTAATATTTGCGTTTTTGATACCTAAATCTGCTAAGTCAACACTTATGACATTAGTCAATTCAATAGCACTTTTTTTTCTAAAAACTGTTAACTTATGAGCTATATGAAATAATTTTTTTTCTAAACTCTGAATTTGAAGCTCAATTTTGTTGATATCTTTGGAAATACTATTAAATAATTTTAACTCTTCTTTCATTTCACTTAACTTATTCAGTATTTCGTTTATCCCAAATAGATTTAGTTTTTTTTCTAACCGATTAATGGCATCAAAACGGTCTTGAATCAACATCAGTCTATTAGAATCTAAATTTAGACCCTGACTTATAGAATGGAACTCCATCATAATGTCATTCATATCTATTGAATTAACCTTTACTCGTTTCAATAAATCTGAGATTACTGAGTCATATTGCTGTATACTTTCTAATTTAGAAATAACAACATGTAAATTACTCATAATAGAATTATCAATATCTTCAAAAATAGATGTGACATCTGAAATCGCCCCTTTAATCTCATGAAGATTATTCATTTTCTTATACTCTAATTCTATTTCATCTTTTTCTCCAATTTTAAGATTTAAATTTTCAATCTCTACAATAAGTTCTTCTTTGTGCTTAATATCTAAATCTGTTCGTGAAAGCAATCTTTTTTTAGATTCAAGAGTGATTTCCGAAGTATGAAGCTCATTAAATACATCCCTATACTCTGAATATATGTTTTCAAATTCTGGGAATTTGTTTTTTGTGAATGCATCTATTACTTGAAGTTGAAAAGTATCATCACGCAATAATAAATTCTCATGTTGAGAATGTATATCAACTAGAAAAAAGCCTAGATTTTTTAAAAGATCTAATTTGACAGGAGTATCATTAATAAAAGCCCTAGATAACCCAGAAAAAGAAAATTCTCTTCTAATAATTAATATTTTATCATATTCAAGTTCATGTGATAGAAATAAATCTTTAAGATGTAAATTTGAGATATTAAAAACACCTTCAATAATTGATTTTTTCGTTTTATCTTTAAAATTTATCGATTCAAATCGATGGCCTAATAATAAATTCAATGCTCCTAAGATAATAGATTTACCAGCTCCCGTTTCACCAGTAATAGTTGTAAAACCTCCTTCGAAATCTATTTCAAGATTATCAATAATTGCATAATTACGTATAAGTAGTTGAGTGATCATATATTAAACTACTGAGCACTTAATATTTTTTTCCATTTTTCAATATCATTAGGAGACATTTCACTAAGTAGATTCACCAATTCATCTCCTTGCATTATATTTCCTTGAGAAAAAATATTGACAATTTCATCTGTTTTTGTATCAAAAAAAATTTGAAATAAATAACCTCGCTGTCTTTGATTCCATCCAGTTCTTAATGCAAGAATACTTTCAGCAATAGACTCTCTTACAAAATCTGGTTTTTCTGTAAAATTATCTAATCCTTCCCTATGATATTGATAATAAAAATCGCGCATAACTTCAAAATCTGTACTTAAAAGATTTTCTATTAACCAATAGCGATTATCTAACCCTTCAAATGATTTCCATCCAGTTGCATTATTATCATTTTGTGCATTAGACACAATTTTCTCTGCCTTTTTAAAAAAGGCATCACCACCATTTTCAGAAAAAGTATCATAATCCATTCCAATAATTAAATACGCATAATATGCTAAAACCGAGGTTAAATTAGACAAGTGAGTACTCTCATTAAAATCAAGTGTTTGAAACTCAACATAGCGAAATCTAAATTGATCATCAAAAATATTTAATATTGGACTATTATATAAAGTTTTAAAAACTGGTCGAGATGACTGTACGGATATAGAACCTGAATACTCATCTGTTGATAATTGCTGGTTTAATCTAATTAAGATTGTACAGTCTATACGTTCTTCATTCTCAAACATATCATTTGTCCAGCTAGTATTATTCATAAATTCATAAATACTTTGACGCATAGAGTTAAACATTTCTTTATTTGGACTAGGAATAGAACTATAATTAACACTTACCTTGCAATTCAACTCTTGACTGATTAAAGTTATCGGTAGTAAAAAACAAATAATTAAAGCTTTCATTTTAATATCTTATTTATGGAATTATAATACTTATTCTTAAATAATATCTCATCTAAGATAATTTTAGCCACTTTACTTTTTTCCATTAAGGGAAATTCTTGAATCGATAAATCTTGATCAATCAATTTAATTTGATTTGTATTATAACCAAAACAAGTTTTTTTATTTCTCAAAGAATTTAAAACAATTAAATCCATATTTTTTCTTTTCATTTTTTCAATTGCATTCCTCTCTTCATTCTCTGTCTCCAATGCAAATCCAACTAAAAATTGATTCTTTTTACTCTGACCTAACATTTCAACAATATCTCTATTGGCTATAGTTTTTATTGTTATTGTTTTTTGTTTAATCTTCTCTTTTTCAATTTTAATAGGTTTAAAGTCAGAGACAGCAGCTGAAAAAATTGCCACATCACAATTTTTAAATTTTTTTTCAGAGAGGTCAAACAATTCATCAGCAGTCTCAATATTAAAGACTGTTATATTAGGGTGATTTACTGTTTCTGAAGATGGACCTAGAATTAAATCTACAGTAGCCCCATAATACGCGGCTTGTCTAGCTAATTCACATCCCATTTTACCAGAAGAAAAATTACCAATAAAACGAACAGGATCTATTTTTTCATATGTAGGTCCAGCGGTAATGAAAATTTTCTTTCCAAAGAATGGCATCATTTTAGAAAAAAAGTTTTCTAGCTTAATTAAAATATTATGTATATCACACATTCTGCCTAAACCATGTAAACCACTAGCTAATTCTCCATTATCAACATCTAAAATAGTTATGCCTCTTTTTCGAAGTATTTCGATATTTTTTTTCGTTGCACTATTTAAATACATGTCTCGATCCATAGCTGGGGCACAAAATATAGGACAAATGGACGACAAAAATGTAGCTAGTAAAATATTATCACAACTGCCCGTAGCCATTTTGGAAAGAGTATTTGCTGTAGCTGGGGCAATTAAAAATAAATCAGCCCAAAGACCTAATTCTACGTGATTATTCCATTTTGATTTTTCTGAATCAATAAAATCTATAATAATATCATGTTTGGATACAGTTGAAAGAGTTAAAGGTGTTACAAACTGAGCAGCGTCTCTAGTTAATACGACTCTCACCTCAGCACCCTTTTTAATAAAAGATCTGACTAATTCCGGTATTTTATAGGCTGCAATACTACCAGAAACTCCTACTAGTATTTTTTTACCAAATAAAGTGGAAAAAGATTTTCTTTTTTTCATATAACCAGAATCTACAAAAGATGCTACTATTAGGTCTAATAAACTTCTCTTGTTATCAAATATTTATGAATTAGGAGCTGACTCTTCCTTTTTAGATTCTTCAAGGACTGTGTCCTTATCAACTTCTTCTGATAATTCATCTAATAAATCATCTTCTTGCTCCAACTGAATATCTTCTTCCTTAACCTTTTCTCTAATATATATATTATCTTCTATCAGTTCCTGAATAGCAATTAACGTGGGCTTTGGTAGTCTTTCATAAAATCTAGATATTTCAGTTTGTTCTTGATTCTCAAAAACTTCTTCTAAAGTATCAGAAGGAGTAGCAAACTCATCTAGTTTAGCTATTAACTCATCTTTAATTTCAACACCAATTTGATTCGATCTTGTCTTTAAAACATTAATTAATTCATAGACATTACCACCAACACTATCCGCTAATTCTTTAAGATCACGAGATATCGTTGTTCTCGCAGCATTTGTTTTTTTATAATCCATTTTCTATTTCTTTTAATTTTTCATAAATAGACTTCGTATCTTCTTTATACTTCCCTAACGGAAAAGCTAATAAAAAATTATCACATGCAAATATAGCTTCTTTTATTCTTTGTTTCTTTTTTTCTTCTATACTATTTTTTCCTAACTCATAATAAGCCTGTAATTGAATGAAACTTAATTCCTCTACAAGTTTTGTTTCTGGAAAGCGATTTAAAAAATCATCAACTGCATAAATAGCAGACTGAAACTTACCTGTTTCATAATAAGATTTAACAATTTCAAAATCTTTTTTTTCAATTTTTTGATTTAATTTAAGTATTAATTCATTCGCACGAATAACCCTATCACTATTAGAGTAATTAGATACAAATAATTGTAATTTTTCTATTGCTTCATATGTTTTTGATTGATCTAAATTATAACGAGGAGATTGTAAATAATAACAATATGCGGACATAAATTCCATTTCTTCTCGTTTTTGAGATTCTGGAAATTTTAAATTAAAATTATTAAAATGATAGGCAGAAGATACATAATCTTTAACATGAAAATTGCTATATATATAGTGATAATAAACATCTTTTGATCTATTTCGGTCGCTAAATGCAGTTAAAACTTGCTCAAACAAGGATAATGACCTTGAATAATCTGCATTATTGTAATATGCGAGTGCTTGAGTATATTTAAATTCTGGGTCATCACTCTTGAGAATTTTTTGGTAATCACTACAAGAAAAAATCAATAAAATACACACTAAGGATACAAGAAATCTCATACAACAAATATAATACAAATAGATAATAGTAATAACTCAATTATTATTAAAATCGTATTTTTGCGATTATTTGAGAAAGTTGCTTATGGATTTATTTGAGAAAATAAAAAAAAATAGAGGGCCTTTAGGTCAACACGCGAAAGATGCTCACGGATATTTTACATTTCCAAAATTAGAAGGAGAAATAGCAAGTAAGATGATCTTTAATCAAAAAGAAGTGATCTGTTGGAGTATTAATAATTATCTAGGATTATCTAATCACCCTGAAGTCCGAAAGGTTGATGCTGAAGCTACTAAAAAGTTTGGACTTGGAATACCGATGGGCTCACGAATGATGTCTGGTAATACTATTTATCATGAGCAATTGGAAGATGAATTGTCTAAATTTTGTCAAAAAGAAGACACAATATTATTAAACTTTGGGTATCAGGGTATGCATTCAGCTATTGATGCGCTAGTTGATAGAAAAGATGTAATAGTATATGACTCCGAATCACATGCATGCATATTAGATGGCGTAAGACTTCATCTTGGCAAAAGGTACCAATACCCTCATAATGATATTATAAAGCTTAAAAAGCAACTTGAAAGGGCAACTCAGATTATTAATGAAACTGGTGGATCCATACTTCTTATTACAGAAGGTGTGTTTGGTATGGCTGGAGACCTAGGAAAACTAAAAGAAATATGTGCACTAAAAAAAGAATTCTCATTTAGATTGTTTGTAGATGATGCTCATGGAATTGGTACTATGGGAGAAAATGGAGTTGGAACAGGAGAATACTTAGGTGTGCAAGATGATATAGATATTTATTTTGGAACTTTCGCAAAAAGTTTTGCTAGTATCGGTGCTTTCATTAGTTCTAAAAAAGATGTTATTGAATACCTAAAATATAATACTCGATCACAAATTTTTGCAAAATCTCTACCCCTACCTCTAGTAATAGGTGCAATCAAAAGACTAGAAATAATCAAAAAAGACCATTCTCTGCGAGAAAAATTATGGTTAATCACTAACCAATTACAAACTGGACTTAAAGAAAATGGTTTTAATTTAGGATTGACCGAAAGCTGTGTCACCCCTGTTTTTTTATCTGGTGGGGTTGGCGAAGCAACTAATTTAACTGTCGATCTAAGAGAAAATTATGGAGTTTTTTGTTCTATAGTCACATATCCTGTTGTGCCAAAAGGCACGATTATGTTAAGGCTTATTCCAACAGCGACACATACAGAGGAAGATGTAGAAAAAACAATTTATGCATTTAAAGAGGTTAAAGAAAAATTATTTTCAGGTAAATATATCTCTGATAAAATTGCTGAAGTTTAAAATCTATAAAACTTCGAGACAGTTTGATCACTATAAATTTGAAAAATAAATCCAGCACTATTACTTAAGCCAATATCTCTTCCATATAAATCAACTTCTTGCACTATATCTTGCAAGTTTTTTTGTTCCGACAAGTGCACCGGTGCACACCCAACAGTAATATCAAAAAAATCATCTGAATTGATTTCAAAGCTAATTGATTGAATAGAGGCCATTCCATTCGTAGCATATGTGTTGGAAAATGGAGTATCTGTGGACATGGTTAAAAAAGATTGATCATATACACCAATTTGATTACCATTTGCGTAAACACATAATTTAAAAAAATAAGATTCACCACTAAAAAAACCATCTTTTTCGGGTGTTGTAGTATCATCACCCCAAGCTGATAATGCCATACTTGCAGCACTATTCCAAGCAACATATCCAGCACACGACAATTCACCAACATCATCGGTGTAAAAAACACCTATTTGAGCTTCACAAGCTATGCTAGAAATACCAACAGATTCCCCTGTTTCTTCTGAGATTATTAGAAAAGAATTAAAATTATCTTCTAATATTGCAATTGTTGCATTACTAGCAGTATTTGGGAACTCCCAAATGTCACAATCATTCACTTGTGAAAATGACACAAGACTAAAATAAACAACTATGATTTTCAATAATAAACTTTTCATAATGATAAAAAATTATTTTTCTATTACCATATGTTTGACAAATGAAACTTGATCAATACTAACTTTGACTAAATATATTCCATTTACATAGTGACTAACATCTAATTGTTTGTACATTTTTTTTACATAAAAATTGTCAGACCATATAGTCTGTCCTAACATATTACTTATCTCAATATTTATATCTGATATATGATCTAACTCTAATTTTAAGTCGATTAAATTAGAAGCCGGATTTGGATACATAATAAATGAATGACCAATATCATTATCAATACTGACGTTAGATATACAATCTTCCGTATTATTAAGTGCAATCACATTTTCATAATCTTGATTAACTACATCTATAATAGTTTCAATACAAGCATTCTCTTCTATACTAGAATAATAAATTCTACACAGAGGTGCAGGATCATAATTTTTAATAATTAGAGAGTCTTCATATGACACACCTAACACCATACCATTTCCAGTGGAAAAAGATGGAGTAATTGGATAATTTTCAACTAAATTTTCAACCGATGTAATAGATATATTTCCCATAATAAACTGATATCCCAATACTTCATTATCTGGATTTAGAATATGAATATCTACATACCCTTCTTCTAAATTTAATTCTCCAATACTAAACTGAACAGTATCATTCGGATTTGTTATTGACATACCAAATTCACATGGCTCAGATTGATTATCTCGAGTTACATCTTCTTCATTTTCAATACAATTAACAAGAAGTGCTATATCAGAAACTGTAATTTCACCATCCATATCTAAATCATTACAAGAAGTAGCATTCCAATCAGATGAAATAATATCCGAAGCATATATCTGCATATCCGAGATATCTAAAAATGAATCTAAATTAACATCCCCTGAAATAGATTCTCCACCACAAATACCATTGCAATCGTATTGAGCATTTCCAAATTCCACCCCACTACAATCAGTATAAACAGGACACTCACCAAGCCCATAAGGAGTTTCATCCAAATCATTTATGACTCCATCTCCATCTGCATCTTCATCACTGCTATTCATAATACCATCACCATCAACATCTGGGTCATTAATATTTTCAATGCCATCACCATCAATATCTACTGCCATATAGTAACCTCTAGAACCATCGTCATTTGTAAAAACTCCAATACATGTTTGCTCCCAATTATTTTCATAGCTAAGCTCAATATTACCTATCGCATCTGGATCTTGATCCCAATTTGTTCTCACTACAAATGTGTATTCTCCGTCCGGCACATCAGTAATATCTATCCACTGACACGAAAGACCAGACCCATAAATATCACCACAACCTGTTGATATTCCCATAACACTACATCCATAGGTGTATGTCCCTGGCGGAACCCCATATTCATCATCTCCCCCACATTCTAAATCCATGACACAAAAACCATTTTTAAAACCAACCGGAATTAGTTGCCCAGTGGAATCAAATAACACATATTCTGCATAACCTTTATAATGCCAATGATTATGACACATATCCCATTCAAATTGATTTGTCTCTTCATTATCATTAACTGATCCAATGAAATAATCTTGATTACCTACATTTTTAATGTGTGTAGAAAACCTTATTATTGATCGTGTTCCATAACCAGTTAAACAGCCTTCTTCTATTGCACAACCATCTTCATTTTCATAAATCTGTAAATACATGCTAGATTCAAAAGGCATAACTAAAAGATCTGGCCCATTAATACAATCTGGATCACCAGGATAAATACAAGAACCATCATCACTTTCAGCAATAGGATTATAATTACAGGCTGTTTCATCTGTACATCCAGATATAGGGCCTATATAATCTAATTCCCAGTCAATACTTTCACAATCCCCTTTAATTCTAATATAATATGTATCCCCTGCCGACATTAAAGGATAAATTTGAGATTGTAAACCACATAAATCATCATTATAATAAATAGTTCCATCATTATAATCAGATGGGACTAGTCCTGTACAATAATCATAAACATAAACAATAGTATTGCAATCTGATTCACACGTATTAATATCATATTGTCCATTGACTTCAGCTGTAAATACATACCAATAATCATCTGAGTCAGTTGTATAACTACCAAGTCCAACTTCAATCGCCGTATTACAATCATATCCAGGCGGGCAATTCATCGTAATTGAACTGTTATATTGAAAATCTGGATCTTCTAATACAAGATTTCCCTCATAATAAACTTCAACACCACCACTTGAATATATACCATCACCATAACTATCATAAACAGTAAAAATATAACAACCATCATCAGGAAGGCAGTATTGAAAAGGATAAGCTACATAAGCTTCTTCAAAGACAGGATCCTCAGAAGCCCAAATAATACCTTGATTATCATTTAATGTAAAGGATGTTTCCCCAGGATATGGATCTGTGCTAATTAAAATATCAATTTGTATTTCATTTAATGAACATTCCAAATCATATAGACAGGAGCCGTCATCAAAAGTAGCTTCTGGATTAAAATTAATTACACCTTCATCAGTACATCCATAAATGTCAAGTTCATCACATATAGTATTTGCATTTAAATCATTAATACAATTACCAGTACAATCATAATACTCAACTGGATAGATACAGAAAGACTCATAAATAGCTGTGCCATCATAATTACAAGCTGTATCATCCATACAACCATATAAATCACAATCTTCAGATGCTATGATGAAATTTTCAGCTCCACCATAGCCAGAAGGAGACTCGCCATTATTATTTGCAAGAACAACTCCCCCATCACAAATACTAACTGAGTATGTCCCCCCTGAATTCCACCCATCTCCATAAGAATCATAAGCATTAAAAATATATGTCTGATTCTCATCTAAACAAGCATAACTCGTATAAAGACCCCAATCTATATAAAATGTGTTAAGAGCTGGACTATTAGCAACAAGAATACTATCTGAACTCTGGATATCCCAAGTAATTTCACTAGCCCAATTGCCTATCATAATATCAATCATAACTAGTTGCTCCCCATCTACACATTCTGTAGGATACTCACAAGAGTCTGGGTCTGAAATATCATTATCTTCACTATAGTTTATAGCTGAAACATCCATACATCCAATAGTATATTCACAACTACCATCATCTTCTAAACATTCTGCACAATAATTTTCTGCTTCTGGGTCTATACAACCAAACACATTACAATATAATGTTAATACAAAATCACCTTCATTCGTGCCATAGCCACTGACATATATATAGTATGTATAATCTGAGTCAGCATAAAATGAAACTTGTGAATGCAAATAAGTGCTTTCACAAACATAACCATCATCATTCCCCGTTACACATGAAATGTTAAAACCATCATCTTGAAAAACATGAAGTTTTGTGTCATACGAAGAATCACACATTCTTAACATAAGATCAGAATCATTTCCGTCCAAATAATACCAAACTCCTGGAGACGCATCTAAAGATGTACCACAATCATTTAATCCCCATTCTGTTAATTGTTCTTGGTCAGAAGAATAACCGGTGGTTGTGGACTCTATAGATGTGTCACATGTAATTTCTAAAGCATTGGATATATCATCATTATCTTGAGAAAAAGACAAAAAAGTGCAACAAAAAAAGCATAAAGGAAGAAAAATGTATTTCATAATAAACAAATTCAAGTAATAGATATCAAATATACTGAATTCCTATAGTAAAATTTATTAATTGTTGCTTAAACTAAGAAGATCATATCATATATTTTTATAAATTTGAACAAATTCAATAATACATCAAATGTTAAGTAAACAAAATACATTAGCCATTGTCTTTATTTTTATTGGTTTTTTCAGTCGTGTTCTTCCTCATTTTGAGAATTTTACTGCCATATACGCAATTGCACTATTTGCAGGAGCATTTTTACAAAATAAAAGACTTGCCCTACTTTTACCTATTGGTATTATGATGAGCTCTGATTTAATATTAGGATTCTCACCATATCTACCAACATATATGAGTTTTATCGCGATTGTTTTTGTTGGACGTTTACTGCAAAAAAAACAAAAAATTGAACATATTATCTTAGGAGGAATATCTGCTAGTTTACTTTTTTTTATGATTACTAATTTATTTGTTTGGATAAACTCATCTCCAGCAGATGGGATATTTTATTGCCCAAAGACCCTAGTAGGTTTAATTAAATGCTACACACAAGCTATTCCTTTCTTTTGGAACACATTATGTGCAACGATGTTATATTCAACAATCCTATTTTATTCATTCAGGGTAATCAATTCGAAATTATTTGAAACAGTAAAATGACAGAAATCTTAGTACTTGGCGGAGGAAGAGTAGGTAGTGCAATTGCATATGATTTATCTAAAGACTATTCTGTCACTGTAGCAGATATCAATCAAGAAACATTAACAGTTCTTGCTGAAAAATATAAACAAAAAACTGTTTATGCGGATTTTTCAAATCTAATTGATTTAAAAAAAATACTAAAAGAATATGACTTAATTATTTCTGCCGTACCAGGGTTCATGGGATTTAAAGTATTAAAAACAATTATTGAGAGCAAAAAAAATGTAGTTGATATATCCTTCTTCCCAGAAAACGCACTTGATTTACATGATTTAGCAGAAAAAAATAATGTTACTGCTTTAGTAGATTTTGGTGTCGCTCCAGGACTAGGTAATATACTATTTGGTCATTATGACACTTTAATGAAAATCGATAAATATACATGTTATGTTGGCGGATTACCAAAGATTAAAGAAAAGCCATTTGAATATAAAGCGCCCTTTTCTCCTATTGATGTGATTGAAGAATATACTCGTCCTGCTAGATTATTTCAAAATGGCAACATTATAGTGAAAGAACCATTAACAGAAATTGAGTTAATTAAATTTAATACATGTGAAGATTTAGAAGCGTTTAACACAGATGGTTTACGCAGTTTATTATATACTATGTCACATGTACCTTACATGAAAGAAAAAACACTCCGATATCCAGGCCATGCAAAAAAAATACAGTTTTTAAAAGATGGGGGATTCTTTTCATATAATGAGAAAACAATCAATGGTGTGAATTACCGTCCTCTTGAAATCACTGCCGACATACTTAAAGAAAACTGGTTTTTGAAAGAAAACGAAGAAGAATTTACAGTAATGAGAATTATATTAGAAAATAAAAATCAAAATATAACAATTGATTTATATGATGAATATGACAAACATACTAACATTACATCTATGGCAAGAACAACAGGTTACACATGTACAGCTGGCGCAAATCTACTGACAAATAACTTGTTTAAAAATAAAGGTATATTTCCACCTGAACTAATAGGAAAAGATAGAAAATGCTATGACTTTATTATAAAGCACCTCAAGCAACGAAATATTCATTTAAATACAAATAAAAATTAAATAATGTAAATTTCATTTATATTTGTATTCCTAAATTTATAGCACTTATAAAAGAAAAAATTATATGTCTGAAAAAGTAAAATCAAATTGTTCAACATCTAGTAATTGTTATGCCATTATTGCATTATGTGTAGCATTTCTTACCCTTGGTCTTTTAATTGGAAACTGGGTTGGAAAATGTCAAAAATCAACAAAATGCAATAAATCAAAAACGTGCCAGCCTTATTCTCTTGATGCAAAAAGTGGGAGTACGTGTACATGGTCAAAAACAGAAAAATCAGAAAAACAATGCACAACTAAGGGAGAAAAACCTTGTTGTAAAAAATAATATTAATTAACACATTAAAATATTCAAAAGTGAAAATCCAAAAAATAACCATCTACTGTATAATATTCTTCTTATTCACATCTTGTAACACTAATAAAACTGCTACTCAAGATGATTTTCAATATCTAACAGAACAATTTGCAGATTTAAAAATGATCCGCTACAAAGTTCCTGGTTTTGAAAATTTAGACTTAAGACAAAAAAAATTAATCTATTTTTTATCTCAAGCTTCACTGAGTGGTCGAGACATAATATTTGATCAAAACTATAGTCATAACTTAAGAGTAAGAAGAACTCTAGAAACTATTGTTGCTAATTATCCCGGTGACAGACAAACAGAGGATTTTGCATCATTCATGGAATATACTAAACGCGTATGGTTCTCAGGGGGAATACACCACCATTATGCGTCTAAAAAGATGAAACCGAAATTCTCATCTGAATACTTTGTTAATGAATTGATTTATCTAACTGAATCTTCAGAAGAATATGCTTTTCCACTTATAGAAGGGGAAGATAAAATGGACCTTGCAAGAGAACTAGATGAAATTATCTTTAACCAAGAAATAGACGCCAAACGAGTGAATCGAGATGCAGGTATCGACATAATAATAGGGTCAGCAAATAATTATTATGGGTCTAATGTCACGCAAGAAGAAGCTAATATATTTTATAAAAAAGATATTGAAGATAAAGCACCCGAATATGGTCTTAATTCTAAATTAGCTAAAGATGATGATAATAATTTATATGAAAAAACATATAAAATAGATGGAATGTATAGTGATGCTATTGAACAAATAATTTATTGGATAGAAAAAGCAAAAGATGTTGCTGAAAATGAAGATCAAAAAAAATCATTTGAATTACTAATTGAATACTATAAAACTGGGGACATATCTAAGTGGGATGATTATTGTGTACAATGGGTACAAACATTAACAGATATAGACTGGATTAATGGTTTTGTAGAAGTATATGGGGATGCAGCCGGAAGAAAGGGAGCGTATGAATCTATTGTTCAAATAAAAGATATGGAGGCTTCTAAAACAACAGAAGTCATTAATGAATATGTCCAATGGTTTGAAGACAATTCAAGTATTATGGATGAACATAAAAAAGAAAATGTTGTTGGAGTAAGCTATAAAGTAGTGACGGTAGCGATGGAGTCTGGAGATGCATCGCCCTCATCTCCAATTGGAGTTAATTTGCCAAACAATAACTGGATCAGGACTGAAAAAGGATCAAAATCTGTAAGCTTAGGGAATCTTATTGCAGCATATGATGGCGCAGCTACTGGATCCGGATTCTTAAAAGAGTTTTGCTATTCAGAAGAGGAAGTAGAAAGAGCAAAAAAGTATGGAGATATAGCTGATAAATTAGGCACATTACTTCATGAAGTAGTTGGACATGCATCTGGAAAAATCAATGAAGGTGTTGGTACTCCTAAAGAAACATTGAAAAATTATAAATCTACATTAGAAGAAGCGAGAGCAGATTTAGTTGCACTATATTATATTATGAATGAGAAACTAGTTGAGATAGGACTAATGGAGTCTATTGAGTGTGGAAAAGCAGAATATGATTCTTATATAAGAAATGGATTAATGCTTCAATTAAGAAGGATTGAATTAGGACAACATATTGAACAAGACCATATGCGAAATCGACAACTTGTATCAGCATGGGCATATGAAAAAGGACTTTCTGAGAATGTGATTGAAAAAAAGATAAAAGATGGAAAAACATTTTTTGTGGTTAACAATTACAAAAAACTGCAAAATATTTTTGGAAAATTATTAAGAGAAATTCAAAGGATTACTTCAGAAGGTGATTTTGAAGCAGGGCAAGCACTAGTAGAAAATTATGGAGTAAAAGTTGATCAAAAAATTCACACAGAAGTTTTAGAGAGATCAAAACAATTTGATAGCGCACCATATGGTGGTTTTATTAATCCAAAATATTCATTGGTAAAAAATGAAAAGAATGAAATCACAAATGTTATAATCGAATATCCTGATGATTTTACCACGCAGATGATGGAATATGCTAAAACATATTCCTTTCTACCTCACAGAAACTAAAATCAGCTAGTAAAAAAGGAAATTCCTTCATTGGATAATCCTTTTAATATTGGCTTATAGATTTCCTTATAGATAGGTATTTTGACTCCTTTTAGTGATATTTTATCTTGAAGCAACAGTTTACATGCAAAAAAAACTGGTAAGCCCACTGTTTTAGACATTGCTGTTTGAATACTATCATCCCCCTTCACAACCATAGATAATTGCATTTTATGATCTTCATTGTTAAGGGTGTAATAAAATTTATGCTGCATAACAATCATATCTTTATCTAATTTATCTAAAGACCATTTTTTCTTTAATACTTCTAGTAAATAATCAGAAGGACTACGATAATTTATTTCCTTGTTTGTATGATGAAATAAATCAAGATAAGCCATTTTTTTATTTATTGTCTCATTATTAAGCTCTTTTAAATAATCTGAAAATATATCTTCCGCAATTAACTTTGTACAAGTATCTTCTGAAGTCATGCCCAATTGAACAAATACATTCCAAGCCTCTGAAAAACCAACTTTTCTCAGTGTACCTCTTACTATCGTATGAGCATCTAATAAATTATATTTCTGTTGATAATGTAATGAATCTCTATTTGCATAAGATTCGAACTCCCCATAATGGGGTATAATAACTTTTTCAGTATGTGAAAAAACTTCATCATACCCAAACTCTTTTCTTGAACCATTCTTTAGATAAGAGGCTCCTGAACTTCCAGCTAAAACTACATTTTTTGGATTCCAAGTAAATTTATAATTCCATGGATTATTATCCGATTCTGGGGCAATTAAACCACCACAAAATGATTTAAATGTGTTAATGACAGCACCCTTTTCATGTAACGAGTCTATAATATCCATCGCAGATATATGATCTATACCAGGATCTAATCCAATTTCATTTAAAATTAAAATATTAGATCTTTTAGCATCAGAGTCTAATTTTTGAATTTCATCAGATACATAAGATGCTGTGATGAGATTTTTTTTAAATTCCACACAATCTTTTGCTACTAGAACATGAAATTTCGGAGGAAGCATAGAGATAACTAAATCTGATTTTGAAATCTCTCGCCTTCTTGATTCATTATTATTAATATCAATTGATAGAAAACGACATTTATTTTGATTAACATAAGAGTTAACAAAAGCATTTGAGCACTGATCTGCAAGCACAATTTCAGTATTAAGTTCTTTGCGAGAATTTATCAAATACTTGATTAATGTATGTGTTGATCTTCCAACACCCAATAACAGGACTGTTTTCATAATTTTTAAAAAAAATAACAATTTTATTTGATAACTAACTAAAATAAATACATAAATTAGTCTATCTAAATTGTTTAAATCTAAATAAGATGAAAAAACTAATTATTTATATGTTCTTCTTTCTATCTGTCCCCACATTTTTAATGGCAAATGATTGTAATTACTTAATGGATGACAATAGAATGATTAGTGTTATCCAACAAATGGAAAACCAAACAAATGATACAAGAAAGATGAACACTATTAAAGCATATCTTCAAAGACTTTGCATCAACACCAATCAAATGCTTACCATTATGGAAGTTTTTGAATCAGAAGAGGTTAAATACGATTTTTTTATATATTCAAAGGAATTCATTACTGATTTAGAAAATTACAAGAAACTTATCAAATAATAACAATACATAAGATAATTTAATCTTAAGTAATATGAATACAATTGGAACACAATCACCGGTTGATATAATTAGTTTTATAGATGAACATAATAGTATCAATTGGAACGCAGGTCCTGAAGAACTAGTCCAAAGATCCATGGAAATGAAAATGGGACAATTATCAAATAATAATGTTTTAGCGATTGATACAGGTAAATTTACAGGAAGATCACCTAAAGATCGATTCATTGTCAAAGATGAAATCACAAAGAATGACATTGACTGGGGGGCTATTAATCAACCTATTAATGAAGTCAATTATCAAAAAATTAAATATGATTTGATTAAGTATCTAAAAAATAAAAGTTTATTTGGTAGACATTGTTACGCTTGTGCTGAGCTAGAATATAAGCTGAATATTACATTAATTACTGAATACCCTTGGTCTAATTTATTTGGATATAATATGTTTCTAAGGCCGAAGACAAGTGAATTACAGTCATTTTTGCATGAATGGATCATTTTATGTGCACCTGAATTTAAAATTTCCAGTCCAGAAAAAAATGGGATTAATCAAGAAAATTTTTCGATTTTAAATTTTAAAGAAAAAGTAATTATAATAGGAGGAACAGGTTATACCGGCGAAATCAAAAAAGGTATTTTTTCTGTTTTAAATTATATCTTACCAAAATCAAGATCGGTTTTACCCATGCATTGCTCTGCAAATATCGGTTTTAAAAATGATACAGCTTTATTTTTTGGGCTTTCAGGAACCGGAAAAACAACACTATCCGCGGATCCGAACAGAAAATTAATTGGAGATGATGAACATGGGTGGTCTCAAAATTCTATTTTTAATTTTGAAGGTGGATGTTATGCGAAATGCATTAATCTATCTGCTGAAACAGAACCAGATATTTTTTCAGCGATCAAAAAAGGAGCTTTGTTAGAAAATATTTGTTTTAAAAAAAATAATGAAGTAGATTTTACGAATTGTTCAAAAACAGAAAATACAAGAGTAAGTTATCCTATATTTCACATAAATAATATTGCACTCCCATCGACTGGGCCATCTCCAAAAAATATATTTTTTTTAACTGCTGACGCTTTTGGTGTATTGCCTCCTATATCTAAGTTAACTAATGAACAAGCGATGTACCATTTTATCTCTGGCTACACATCTAAAATTGCTGGAACAGAAGAAGGTATTGTGGAACCGGAAGCAACTTTTTCTGCATGTTTTGGCGCTCCATTTATGCCTCTTCACCCAACTATATATGCAGAAATGTTAGGTGAAAAAATAAAGAAGGAACAAGTAAATGTATGGCTAATTAATACTGGCTGGTCTGGTGGCCCTTATGGAACAGGAAATAGGATTAAATTAAAATACACAAGGTCTATGATTAGTTCAGCAATGAACTATGATTTAAACGAAGAAGAATCTGAGACACATGACATATTTGGCTTAAAAATGATAACAAAATGCCCTAATGTACCAGATCATATACTAAATCCAATAAATACGTGGGAAAATAAATTAGATTATACTGACAAAGCAAAAAAATTAGCCAATCTATTTCATGTTAATTTTAATCGCGTAATCCAATCAACCAATTCTAATCTCATGATTAAATCAAAAGAATTACAAAATATTATATTGGGAGGGCCATTAAGTAAATAATGAACTGAATTTATTAATATGGATCTTTTTTATGTTGAACACATATCCAATAAAAAATTATCAGTAAGTGAAAGTAAGCATTGTCTAACTGCATTAAGAAAAAAAGTAAACGAAAAAATACTTTTAACAGAGGGAAAGGGAATAACGTATAGTGCAATTATCGAAAGTATCCAAAATGGTCAGGTAATATATACAAATATTAAGTCCATATATACATATCTAAGAAAACCGAAAATTCATATTGCTATTGCTCCAACAAAAAATAAAGCAAGATTTGAATGGTTCCTTGAAAAAGCTACAGAAATTGGCGTGGACATCATTTCACCACTAATATGTCAATACTCTGAGAGAAATAAAATTAATGAAACTAGAGCTAAAAAAATTTTAATCTCCGCAATGAAACAATCTAAAAACCCTATACTACCAACACTTAATTCACCTATCTCATTTGAAGAAATGATGAAGAATCCTCCCAAAAACTGTTATATTGCACATTGTCAAAATAGAAAAAAAATACCTTTCAAAAACCTGTTAGTTAATTTAAAAAATCAACACACTATTTCCCTTTTTATTGGACCGGAAGGTGATTTTAGCGAAAAAGAACTTAATTTTGCAGAAAAAATCGGGTTTGTTTCAATAACATTAGGAGAACAAAGACTACGAACTGAAACAGCTGGTATTGTGGGATGTAATATGATAAACTTATTATTATGAAGTATATATTTATTTTGCTTATATGTAGTATTACGTTTTCACAAAATAGTTATGAAATAGCAGTTTTAAAATATAGTGGCGGTGGTGACTGGTATGCAAACCCTACTGGATTAAAAAATTTAATTAGATTTTGCAATAATAAGCTAAATATGAATATTCAAGAAAATTATGATGTAATTGAAGCAAGTAGTCAAAATCTTTTTGATTATCCTTTTATCTATATGACAGGCCATGGCAATGTCCTATTTAATCAATCTGAAATCAGGAATCTAAGAAATTACCTAATGGGTGGTGGGTTCCTACATATAGATGACAACTATGGGATGGATAAATATATTCGAATCGAAATGAAAAAAGTATTTCCGGATTTAGAATTTATAGAAATTCCCAATAGCCATGATATATATCATAATATATATGAATTTCCGAACGGATTACCTAAAATACATGAACACGATAATAAACCAGCACAAGGTTTAGCATTAATATATAATAATAAAATTATATGCTTTTATTCTTATGAATCTGACTTGGGAGATGGATGGGAAGATCAAAACATACATAATAACCCTGAATATCTGAGACAGAAAGCATTAAAAATGGGAGCAAATATTTTATGTTATTCCATGAATCGAATATAATGACAGACTCAATTAAAAATATTACCATCTTACTATTAATTGGAATAGGTTTATTCTTATTAACTAAGATTCAAATATTAATTATATATCTATTTATTTCCATAGTAATTTCAATTACTATTAACCCATTATCTAACTGGATTTGTGGTATTACTATATTGAAAAAATCTATCAATAAAACAATATCTGCAATTCTTTGCTTATTCGTTGTTTCAACTTTTACAATCCTATTTGGATACATTTTATCTCCATTAATTATAGAAGAAATTCAAATTATTAGCTCAGTTCAAATAGAACAAATTCAAACATTTTTAAATATCGCCACAACAGAAATAAATGAAAAGTTTGACTCTTTGAATCTTGATATTGAAATAAACTTAATGGACTTATTAAATATCTTAAACATATCATCAATTACAGGGATATTTCAATCTATGTTAGAGATTTTTGGAAATATTTTTATGGCTATTTGTTCTATTTTATTTATATCGTTTTTTTTAATTCGAGACAAGGAATTACTAAAAGATAAAGTGATCACCATTATGTCTTATGCCATTCCAAAATCAAAGCAAAAAATTAATACTATCATCTATTTTATAAGAAGATATTTCATTGGATTATGTATACAAACAACTATATTATTTCTATTATTTGGAATTATTATGAGTATCCTTAAATTACCAAATCCATGGACATTAGCTCTATTTGCTGCGATTATAAATATCATACCTTATTTTGGGCCATTAATTGGATTCACATTTACAAGTGTTATTGTAGGAACAATTTACTTGGATCAAAATATGATAAATTTAATTTTACCATTAATTATCAAATGTTTCTGTTTATTTGGGCTAGTTCAATCAATAGATAATTTTTTAATACAACCCACCATCTATTCTAAAGCATTTAATGCACATCCTTTAGAAATATTTTTTGTGGCACTGTC
>CETI01062498.1_pt1 | contig 32463 bp, 28 predicted proteins | sample 361441 | NCBI WGS metagenome assembly CETI01 (sample SAMEA2622478, study PRJEB7988) | marine metagenome | biome: marine biome (ENVO:00000447); feature: deep chlorophyll maximum layer (ENVO:xxxxxxxx); material: "saline water (ENVO:00002010), including plankton (ENVO:xxxxxxxx)" | depth 90 m | reverse complement strand
TCTCCATGTCCCCTTAAATCCATTGTTATGGCACAGCCATCAACTTGCGTTATCTTTTCGGCTGTTGCGTCCCATGAATGCCTTGTTTGGCCTCCCCCATGCAAAAGTAGTATTGCATCTCTCTTGATCTTTCCCCACAAATCAAATTCCACGGTAATACCTGAAGGCGTCGTCAAACGCTCAGTTACCGGCTTGGGAGAAGTCATAAAATCTAAGAAATCGTTCCAGACAATTTTAATTTTTCTATTGCGTCAGTTGAATAACCTATTTCAGTGAGTAACTCTATTGTGTCTTGACAATATGCAGGGGCATGCCTTGGTTTATGTTCCGTGGTGTTGTTGAAGATCGCTCCTTGACGTGGAACTCTCATTTTTCCGACTATAGGGTGTTCAATCTCAGCGACTGCCTCTACTTCTTTAACGTGAATATCATGAGCTACCTCAGAGGGATCTAGCACACTGACCGCTGGGACGTCCGCAGCCTGGCACTTTTGGAGAGCTTCCTCAGTAGTGAAGGCACCAAGCATTTCATCAAAAGATGCGTACCACTCGGTAAAGTGCTTACTTCGATTTGAGGCCGTGGTGAATCGTTCATCTTTCGCAAGGTCCTCACGTGATAGGGCTGAACAAACTGCTTTCCATTGGGAGTCGGTTCCTGCGGTCACTGAAAGCCATCCATCCGAGGTAGAAAATAGCTGGTATGACCCGAGTAAGTTCGGTAAATGAAGTGCGTCGTCATCCAGTACGGTCTCATGCATCATTACATCGGGCCAATTGAAAGCTATATTTGCTTCAAGCATTGAGACCTGAACATGTTGATATTCTCCAGTTTCATTTCTCGCAAACAACGCTGCCGTAATTGCTTGTGACGTCGTCAAGGCTGCCACTTTATCCGCTACCATTCCACGGATGAGAGTAGGCCCATCAGCGGTTCGTTGAGCACCAGCCCATCCTGATATTGCTTGTATGACAGGATCATAAACTGGTCTATCGCTGTAAGGACCCTCAGCGCCGAAGCCGGATGATGACACGTAAACCAGTCTTGGGTTTATCTTGAAAGCTTCATCAGCAGAGAATCCAAGGCGAGAAACTGCCCCTGGACGAAATCCTTCAATGAAGACATCGGCATCTTTTATAAAGGTTCTCAGTATTTTTTTTGCCTCCTCCTCTTCAAGATTTAGCCCAATTGATCTTTTCCCTGCATTTGCATTTGCAAACCAGCCAGACATATTGCCCTTTCGGCTACCGTACATTCGCAGATCATCCCCGCCGGTCGTATTCTCAACTTTTATTATTTCGGCCCCTTGGTTAGCTAGTAAGTGCGTAGCTCCGGGCACGGCGATCATCTGAGCCAGTTCAACTATCTTTACCCCGCTCAGCGGCCCTGTCACAATATCTCCTTACCCAAACCTAACCATGAGCGTAGAATGAAGGGTCTTCGCCAGGATCAGCTGTCAAATTTACTGGACAGTCATTCGCAACGTCCAGAACTGCAAGAAGTCTTCCAACTCCAAGACAAAACCCGATCAAGGATAATAGCTCCAGTATTTGTTGGTCCGAAAAACTCAGCTTCATGCGCTCCCAGAATGCCTCATCATTTTTAAGCGCTCCATGGTCAAACACAAAACGCTCCGCTAGCTCTGCTGCTAATTTCTCTTCTTCAGAGAAGGCACCTATCTCCGAGTATTCATCTACTCGATGGTAAAGGTCATCATCTAATCCTTGCTGCATCGCCGATGCAGACCGTGTGTCTAGTCATATATGACAATCATTGATCTGAGCTATTCGCATTCTCGCCACTTCTCGAACTCTTGTGTCTAACGAAACCTTGGTATAAAGAGCATTCCCTGCTATGCCAATTCCCTTTCCAACATCTGGTTGCATGTACCAAAGTCTGCTTCGTTCTAACCCTTCACCATCGGGGATATTTATCCGTGCCATCTTCAACCTTTTCAATAAATCTTGTTTGCTCTTACTTTAGCTTGACCCGAATGATAGAGAAAGACTAAAGAGTATGCATGGAAGAATTTAATTTAGATGAAGTTGATCACTTACTTACAACGACCAGAGCTGTTCGTAAACGGTTAGATCTCAGTCGCACTGTGCCTAGGGATTTAATTCTTGAGTGCGTCAAAGTTTCGACTCAAGCACCGGCAGGCGGAAACTATCAAAAGTGGCGGTGGGTTATAGTTGACGACCCTGAAAAGAAACTAGTTATTGCGCAAGCCTATAGAGATGGTTATGCGCCTTATATAGATGCTCAAAAAGAAGCTGTTTCAAATAAGATTCCTGATGATCCGACAGTGCAGAAGATAATGTCATCTAGCGATTATCTTGCCGAGATACTGGAAAGGGTTCCTGTTCTTGCAATTCCTTGTTCGTTAGGTAGTCCTGCCGACATGGAAGGAGATTTGGGTGGAGGACTTCAAGGATGGTGGGGATCCGTATTGCCTGCTGTTTGGAGTTACATGTTAGCTGCAAGGGCACGTGGCCTTGGAACTGCTTGGACGACGCTACACCTGCGCTACAGTGAACGAGTTGGAGAGGCGCTTGGAATACCTGCGACAGTAACACAGCTCGCTTGCGTACCAACCGCATATTATCTCGGTGAAACCTTCAAGCCTGGGAAGAGAAAACCCGCTGAAAAAATCACGTACTGGAATACATGGAAACAATCCAATATCGAAGATAATTAAGCTTTCAGGTCACCATGCTCATCTGCAGTTTGGAGATGGTGCCGGATTACTTCGTCAACGATAAGCCGGAAAACCTTCTCACCAAAGACTGGGTCCATCCCCTCACGTCGTGCTATCTCATGAAGTCTGGCTATTTGTTCTTTTTCACGTTTTGGATCAGCAGCGGGTAAACCAGTTTTTGCTTTTAATTCACCGACTGTTTTTGTAATTTCAAAACGCTCAGCCAGCAGACATATAAGTTGTTCATCTAATTCGTCAATTCTTACTCTTTGCTCTCGAAGAATATCGGTATTCATATCTCGTAACCCCCGTGGTCCTCAAAATCCCACACACTCGGATAGTTATAGATTCTAGTAGATGATTTCCTATCAAACTTTTGTTTGTTTGCCATTCGTAAAGATACTAAAAATCTTTTATGAGAATGGAGATTACTGTAAAGGCATGAGAATATTTACTCATGATCCCTCAAAATGAGACCTTTAATGGTTCATGGAATTATGAACCGAAATTTTGTACTGAATCCGGTTTCAGACAGCATTATGTTGATGAAGGGGATGGAGAAGTGGTGATTTGCCTGCATGGAGAACCGACTTGGGGCTATTTATATCGAAATATGATTGATCCCTTGGCAGAAGAGTTTCGGGTAATAGTTCCCGATCATATGGGATTTGGGAAAAGCGAAACGCCACAAGATCGTGAATACACGCTTAAAAGCCATACTGAAAATTTGAGCCACCTAATTGAAGCTCTTGATTTAGATAACATAACTTTTGTAATGCAAGACTGGGGTGGGCCTATCGGAACCGCATACACCGTTCGTAACCCTGCACGAGTAAGTCGTCTCGTGTATATGAATACTCTTGCCGGATACGGACGCGTTCCAGATGATATCCAAAGGATACAAGATTCTCGTTGGTTCAAATGGATCGGAGAAGGGCTTGAAAACGGTCGAACTGAAGCCGTTCTTCGAAATGCAGGATCTACAGTTGTCTCAATAATGAAATTACTTGGTGTCTCGTCCAAAGTAATAAATCAAACATGGATAGAAGCTTACAGCTCACCATTTCCAGACTATGAAAGTGCAATAGGGGCCTATGAGTTTCCTATAGACGCATATCTTGGTCGTATAGGAGAATACGTCTTAGAGGGGCTTCAGGGAGTCGAAGACCTTATTTCAAAACCGGCAATACTTTTAGAAGGACTTGAGGACTATGCGATACCTCCTGAATTTGCTATGGCAGACTTCATCTCGCTTTGGCCATCAAGTCCGGTCATTAAACTTCCCGGGGTTGGGCACTTTTGTCAGGAAGATGCGCCTGAAATACTAGTCGCTTGTATCTTGCAATTCCTAAAAAGTAACCCCATCAAATAATGCAAACGATAGAAAGTTGAATTGATGACCTCAGAGGCTGCGATTATCGAGAGAATTCAATCTGACCTACGAGGACCCGGAGGTGATTGGGAAACTACTTTCGAAGATGTGCTGGGAGAAAATCTGCTTGTTTTCAAAAACAGACATAGGTCTATTCGGCAAATGTTCAATGCAAATATTACAAATTGGACTTCAAGGGAGTTTCTTGTCCTTGGAGAACGAAGAGTTACATACGAAGAACTCAAATCATGTGTTGAGTCAACTGCGTATAGAATGCAGACTCAATGCGGAATAAAACAGGGAGACAGAGTTGCGATACTTGGTGCGAATTCTCCTGAATGGGTTATCAGTTTCTTTGCTGCAACGCACTTAGGGGCAATTGTTTCAGCTCTGAATGGTTGGTGGACAGAAACAGAAATACGTCATGCGATTGAATTAACGGACCCGTCTCTTGTTATCGGAGATTCACGAAGACTAGCCAGAGCTGGATCACTTTTGGACGATTTTCAAGTTATTGATTGGGATCAAGAGCAACTCTTTTTTGAAACCTCTGGAAATGAACCAGAGTATCCAGATATAAATGAGGACGACCCTGCGCTAGTTTTATTTACATCTGGGACTACCGGAAAATCAAAAGGGGCGCTTCTTTCTCATAGGAGTCTTGTAGGTTTTGTGGACGGAACTATCCACAATGCTTACGAGAAGAAACTAATTGCTCTCACGCTTCTAGATATTGATATTGCTTCATTGCCGAATGACCAAGAGGTGATTCTGGCGACCTCCCCACTTTTCCATATATCAGGTTTGCCTGCAGGAGTGCTGATGAATATGACAAATGGAGCGAAGCTGATTTTTAGGAAAGGTAGGTTTGAACCTAGCGATGTACTTCGACTTATTGAAGAAGAGAAGGTAACGAATTGGGTAGCAATCGGCGATATGGGGCCCAGGGTCATGATGCACCCTGAATTTTTATCTCGAGATACCTCCTCATTAACTCGTGTTAGCAGTGGAGGTGCTCATCTTTCTAAACACATGCAAGACCTTATTGGAAAGCATTTCCCGCAAGCTGCTCACTCTATAGGGCAGGGCTACGGAAGTAGTGAGTCATGTGGTGTGATCACATCAATTGGTGGACAGGAATTTAAAGATAATCCGGATTCTGCTGGTAGTCCTTGCTTAGGGTATGAAGTTGAAATCCGAGATTCTAATGATAACCCATTGGGCGAAGGTGAAGAGGGCGAAATACACGTTAGATCTGCATATTCAATGTTGCGTTACTGGGGAAACGAGACTGCAACTGCTGAAACGATAAAGCAAGGTCGTTGGCTCGCTATGGGCGATATTGGCAAAATTATTGATGGAAAGCTTTACATCAATTCGCGAGCGAGGGATATGATCATCCGGTCTGGTGAGAATATTTATCCAGTTGAAATTGAGCATCGCCTCGAAAGCCATCCTTTCATTCATGAAGCTGCTGTAATAGGAGTAGATGACGATGAGAAGGGCCAAATACCAAAAGCGGTTATTGTTCTTGATGACAATGGTCACTTTGATGTGGATACATTTTTAGCATGGTGTTCAGAAACATTGGCTAGTTATAAAGTTCCAGAAATTTGGGAGCATAGGACTTCTGCTCTTCCAAGAACTGCTAGCGGGAAAGTGATTAAGGGTGCTTTGACCGGTGACCGAGAAGTTAGCGGCTTTGATGATTAATGAGAGATGAGTTGGTCCTCCGTAATTGCGGTGATGTTCACTGGGATTGCGCTCATTATCGGCAATCCCGTGATTCGGTCATACCCTGCGTCTGATGAAACTAGACGATTAGTTGGAGATCCTATATCACGGACCTTCTCGTCTGTTAACGAAATATCACCCCAGGAGTGCGACATTGAAACCACACCTTTTTTTATATCTGGGTCGCTTTCAATAACTCCTACAACAGATGATCTTGGTGAGGTTATTTGTAAGAGGTCACCGTCCGTTGCTCCTAACTCAATTAAGTCATCAGGATTCACGTAAACATAATTTGTGGTAGCAACCTTAGCGAGTCCGGGTAGCTCTGAACCTAGTGAGTTAAGTGCGTGTTTAAGTCGGCGCCCTACAAGAAGGTATGGGAAAAGTGATTTATCAAACGTGTCTAGTAATTCACTTCCAGAGCGTTCCGCTTTGACTTCAATAAGTTCCTCAAAAACATCATCAGGGCAAACAGCGAAACGTGCATCATTTTGGGGATCGCCCGGAAGAACTTTTATTGGGTTATCGTGGTGAATCGTTTGTTTGTTCTCTCTCCATATGCTCATTGGCAATCTAGCGTTTCCGTACACATAGTCAATTACAGTACTGTCCGTTAGCTCTTCACCAATAGGAAGTTCCCCTCCGGGTAAAGTAACTTTTGTGTTATTTCGCTTTGCTATTCCAACAAAGACTTCCCATTCATTAAGTACATCATCATCTGTGTAGATAACTCTTTCGGCATAATTGGTATAAACAGCGGGAAAACGCCGATCCATTACATTCGGAACATCTTCGCGTTCAAGTTGAAGTCGGGGCGCTATGACATAGTCGGCTAGTTGTGCGGTTGCTGTCATCCGGTGATCAATCACAACTAGTAATTCAAGGTCACCTAATGCTTTTAGAGTTTTATGCTGATCAGGCCAAGCCTGAACAGGATTCCCTCCTGAAACAATTAGCGCACGCACTTGACCTTCTCCATGTAAGAGAATTTCATCGTTTAGTGCGTTGGTTAGCATCTCTCCAGGCAATCCTGATAAGCCTCTGACTCTGTGAGGTGCGCCTGGAGTGGGGTTACTGGGGGCAGTTACTTGTGCCCGTCTTGTATCTCCTGGGGTAAGCATGTAGGGACTCTCAAGAGTTTCACCTTCTTTAAGAACGCGTCCGCATAGAACATTTAGAGTAAGTACGAGAGATTCCATTAGCGTTCCGTGTGGAGCCATATTAGGGCCAGTCCCAGATCCTGCTGTTCCTTTAGGTCCTGATGCAAACGTCTCGGCTGCTAGTTTTATATCATTCATGGGTACGTCGCATCGATCAGCAGCGTAGTTGAGAGTGAAAGCAGAGCAAGTTTCTTTCAACTTACTAAGTTGGGCTTGGTCCACATACTGTTCGCAAAAACGCGTGTCATGAAGATCGTTATTTAGGATGTACCCAATCATTGAGGCAAGTAAAGTAGGGTCTTCACCAGGTTTTACTTGAAGCCATACATCAGCTTGCGTTGCTAACTCGCTTCTTCTTGGATCAATAACGATAAGTTTTAATCCCCTTTTTTTTGCGTCGCGGAGTTTGATAAAGGGGTTGGTTCCCTGAAGTCCGCTCGCAGGGCCATAACTTGAGACGAGAGGGTTGTATCCTACTGCAAGTAATACGTCAGCATCAGTGAAGTTCTGCCATCCTGCTTCCCAAGAACCGAGCCGAAGTAACGAACTTCGATGTGCAGGTTGGTCAATTGTGAGCGAGGTGTAAAAGGATGGCGAGTCAAAACCCTTATGCCATGCGGAAGCTACAGGTACACCAATGCTGTTTTGGTAGGCTCCTGTTCCGATGTAGGTTGCTACCGATCTCGGACCGTATTTCCCCGTGATCGCCTCTAGTTGCTCTGCTATTTCGTCTAGAGCTTTTTCTGATTCTATTTCCTCAAAAGTTCCTGCTGATGTTTTCTTTAACGGTGAACGAAGGCGGCTTGGACTGTGAAATTGATCAGGTAATTGTCTGCCTTTTATACAGGTGTATCCCTCAAACAAGGGATCTGTTCGGTCACCTCGCACTGCAACGATTCTTTTACCATCCTCAACATCTACCTCCATAGGACAAGCTGCATGGCAAATACGGCAGAATGTTTTTTTAGTTTCGAGCATAAAGAGAATGTACCCGATTTTCTCAATAGATGTCGTAGCCCAATTGCACCTATTAAAATTTCTGGATTACGGTGTTCATTGAACTGGAAAGTTGGAGAGGAGTCGCTAATTATGGCTTATGAATGTTTTGATGTCTCAATCACGGATAAGGTCGCCCATGTAAAACTTGATCGGGGACCTAATCTAAATACAATGATCCCCTCCTTTTGGAGTGAACTTCCGGAGATAATAAACGAAATCAGTGATGAAGGAAAAGCCAGGGCAATTGTGATCTCCTCAACTGGAAAACATTTCTGTGCAGGCATGGACTTAGCCGTATTCACCGGAGATGGATTTGGTAATTCTGGAAAAACTGAGCGGGGCAGACGTAATGCTTTGACGCGCGAATCCGCACTTCACCTCCAAGAAAGTTTCACATGTTTTGAAAAGGCAAGAATGCCAGTTCTAGCTGCTATTCAGGGTGGTTGCGTAGGCGGAGCAGTTGACATGGTTACAGCCGCTGATATGCGATACGCAACAGAAGATGCATGGTTCTGCATTCAGGAAATAAATATCGGAATGACTGCTGACGTCGGAACGCTTCAGAGACTTCCGAAAATTATTCCTGAGGGTGTAGCGAGGGAACTGGCATATACCGGAAGAAGAATGTCGGCTCAACGCGCTGTGGAAGTGGGGTTAGTGAACGAGATTTTCTCTAGTCATGAGGTAATGGTTGATGCTGTTTTAGATATTGCTTCTGAAATCGCAACAAAATCACCATTAGCTATATGGGGAACAAAAGAGAGCATAAATTACACTAGAGACCACTCAGTTGCTGACAGTCTAAACTTTATTGCTACTTGGCAAGCTGGAATGTATCAGCCGAGAGATATGGCTAGCGTATTTGAAGCGCAATCCAAACGAGAAGAGCCGGAATTTGATGATTTACCGCCCGCTCGGAAGGGATTGGGCTAGGAGCTCAAGATTCTTCTTCCTATAAGCTTTAAACAAAGAGTTTCGTCAGCGCCTTCAAAGATTGAGAGCACTCGAGCGTCCACATAGAGGCGACTCACAACATACTCTTCGGCATACCCAAAACCCCCATGTATCTGCATGGACTCACGCGTCACCCACTCTGCTGCTCTACAGGCATAGGCTTTTACCATTGCAGCTTCTAAAGTTCCTTCACCTCTGGACATTAACTCTCCAACTTTATAGGTGTACTGTCGACATGCATGGATTATTGAGGACATTCTTCCTAATTTACTTTGGGTAAGCTCGTAGTCGAATAACGGCGCTCCGAAGACATTTCGTTCTTGGCTGTAGAGAACAGCTTCATCATAAGCTCTTTGCATAACTCCAACTGCACGGGCAGCAGTTTGTAATCTTCCATTCTCAAATCCTGCCATTTGAAGATAGAAGCCTTTCCCTTCGCCCGACTCTCCCCCAATAAGTGAATTAGGAGGAACTCTCCAATCCTGAAACGAAATTTCGAAACTATGCATGCCTCTATATCCCAAAGTAGGTATTGCCCTTCCCTCGAGCTTCCCTCCATGGTCTTGTCGAAAAGTGAAACTATGTCCTTCGGCTCTGTTCTTTTCTACGACGAAGATACTCAATCCTTTGTGCCCTACCGAAACATCAGGGTTAGTTCTTGCTAACACCATCAGTAAGTCAGCTCTACCAGCAAAGGTGCACCAAGTTTTAACACCATTTATTTCCCACTCGCCATTGGATAACTGCCTTGCGTTAGTACTAATTCCTGCAACATCACTACCAAAATCTGGTTCAGTCACCGCAACAGCCGACATGCATTCCCCTGATGCAATTGAAGGTAAAAGACGTTGCTTCTGATCTTCGGTACCACCGTTTTCAATAGCTCTTGCTAGTATCTCCGGTCGAGTGATAAGAGAACCACCAATACTAAGTGAGGCTCTTGAAAGTTCCTCAGTTGCGATAACCATACCGTAATTATCAAGCGTGGTACCTGTTGCAGTTCCACCATAAATTTCGGGTATTGAGAGGCCGAAGCATCCGAGGTCAGATAAGCCTGAGATTACACTTTCGGGAACATCAAGGTCTTCACGGTGCACCATTTCAGCCAGGTGCTCAATATTTTCTTTACCGAAGCGGTGAAACGTCTCGGCCACGAGTTGCAATTCTGGAGTCAGATGATTACGAACTGGTAGATTCGCCGCTGAAGAATACTGCTTTGGTGATCCATGAGATGTGACGTAATGATTCAACGACTGTATATCTTCACTAGGAATTTCCCATAGAGCTTCGCGACCAAAGCACATGTTAGAAAGTTGCTTGAACGTATCTGAATAGAATAATTCAACCAGTAGCTTTTCATTATCTCCTTTCTCAGCAAATTCTGAGAAACCTTGCGCTATGGAGAGCGCAGAGCGGGCGTGTGCTAACTCATATAGGAATACCTGATCTTGTTCAGGTCTATCTCTTCCTCGCAAGTAATTCAGGCCTTGATTAATTATGGCTTCGGCACTTCTAAGTGCTGTTTCTAGATCAGCATTACCCATTGGTGACCTCCAAAGTAAATGCTATCCATATCCTCACGAAATAATACCGGTGTTTGAGCCTTGAATTCTGTTCGAATTCTTTGAGACATACTCGATGATTGCGGGGTTAGTCTTTCAAATACCTACGTAGTTAGTGTTTCTGTTCACTATCTCGTAGAGCTAAAACTTTCTCTTTAGTAGGAACCCGAATCCCGACGTACCAAACACCAATAACTCCAACAACGCCCACTAAAATTTGAATAGGGGTATTCGTAATTGCGAAAACAATACTGAGAGTTACGGCTGTTACCATCATCGCTATCGCTATTACCTTAGATTTTTGAGGCATTCCTAACCCATCTCTATGATCTTGTACCAATCGTCCTATCCCTGGTAAATTTAGGATCCAACGTTCAAATTTCGGGCTGGATTTCGCAAAGCAGGCCGCTGCTAGAATCATGAAAACCGTAGTGGGCATTCCTGGAATAATGATCCCGATAAAACCCAGCCCAACAAAAATAAATCCCAGAAGCAAAAGTAATGACTTCACAAAGAAAGATTTTGCTGAACTAAAGGCACTTTTCCTCAGACGGGTCATGAGTCAAGAGTAGTCTTAGAATTCGAATTGTGTTAGTGCCAGAGATTTATCTCTTGTAAACTTTAAGCATGGGGGAATTTGTTACCATACCTGAATTAATTGATTTATCTGGGAAGAGTGGGATCGTAACTGGCGGACTCAAAGGTATCGGTGAAGCAATCACGATGCGTTTGGTTGAATGCGGAGCTAAAGTTTTAATAGCTGACTCTGATCCTGAGATCAATGAGCGCTCAGATACAGACCTCATGACTTTTCAATATTGCGACGTTACAAGTGCGACTGACCTTGTTTCAGCAATTACATCAGCAGCTGATGGTCAAGGGATTGATTTTATTGTCAATAACGCTGGAATTTTTCCCACCACAGGCCCAATAGAAAAAGTTACTGACGATTTTGTGAGCAGGATGCTTGAGGTGAATGTTCGAGCACAATATAGCGCCTCGAGAGAAGCCTCAAAATACCTACGAGATGGAGGGTCAATCATTAATATCGCTTCAATTGCAGCTCTCAGAGGTGGAGCAAACATAAGTGCATATAGCACATCCAAGGCCGCCATTATTGGGCTTACACAATCCTTTGCTCAGGAACTTGGACCAAAAGGAATTAGGGTCAATGCGATAGCTCCTGGAATTATTGATACCCCAGGAGTCCAAGATCAACTTGCTCCCCTTAAAGCAGGCGGATTGGATATTGAGAACGCAATCGCATCAAACCCGCTTAGATTAGCCGGTCAACCGGACTATATTGCTAGAGCGACAATATTTTTAGTTTCAGATTTATCGTCTTTTATCACCGGACATACGCTTGTCGTTGACGGTGGATCAACAGCTTAAGGTGGCAATCTGATGAATATTACGAAAATAAACGAGATCAAAAATAAGATTCACTATGAAGTGGGCCGCACCAAACCTCCAGAGGGTTTCCCAAAGTTTCATGATATTCCGAAAGGCCGATACACGTCACAAGAATTTTATGATCTAGAGCAAAAGTATGTCTTTTCGGATTCTTGGGTTGTAGCAGGACGAGAAGACCAGATCCCTAGTCCAGGCGATTTTTTCACTTTCAAAAAACTCGGAGAGCCGATGCTCCTAATCAGAGGAAAAGATGGTTTAATACGGTGTTTCTACAACACATGTCAACACCGAGGCGCACCAGTAGTCAGAGACGAGGCCGGCTCCTCAAAAAGACTACGCTGTCAATACCATTCCTGGAGCTATGACATAACTGATGGCTCATTGGTAGCCGTACCTGATGAGCATGATTTCGTGGATTTGGACAGAACACAACGGTGTTTGCCAAAAGTCAGTTGCGAAACTTATGAGGGATTTATCTTTGTTAATAAAAATCCTGATGCAGAACCACTTCTCACATCTCTGGGAGCAGCCGCAGAAATGCTAAAGCCATTGGATAATCTGTCCTTGAAAGAGGTATACCGTGAAAGCATTGTGGTTCCTTGCAACTGGAAAGTAACCGCTGAAGCATTTCTTGAGGTTTACCATTTCAAGCACATCCATTCTAATAAGGAAGGCTGGGCAACTCTTGATAGCCGAAGGTCAGCAATGGGTTTATATCCCGGAGGACACAGTCGAATGATAACTGGTTATTCAGATCAACACGTCAAATCGACTGGAATGCAAGAGTGGGATGATTGGAAACCGCTGGACAACGGTGACTTCAAAACTATGGAATCAACAAGTCAGGAGTACCTTGACATGTTAGATTGCACTAGCACGGCAGTTAGCTTTTTCCCTAACACGATCATTCCTCTCGGTTCATTTGGCTACCCTGTACTTCTCTTTTGGCCAATAGATATCGAAACCACGCTACTTGAATGGTGGTATTACGGTCCTGAAGATTGGGAAGGAAGTGCGATACCCGAGCACTGGCAGAAGAGAGCAAAACAATTTAACCAGATCATGGACGAAGATAAATATAACATGGCGCCAATGTGGGAGTCTCTGAAATCACCTGCTTTAACTGGAATACCAATTAGTTATCAAGAACGAAGAATCTGGCATCTACACGAACACATTGACCGGAAGATCGGTCACCAAAAAATTCCTGACGAATTATTAATGGATCAGGTTTTGGAACCTCACTTAGAAAGGTAGTGGATGTTCAACTTTCAAGATATTTACCACATAGGGATTCGTGTCCCGAACCTTGAGGAAGCTATGGATGAAATGGGTTCATCTCTTGACATCACGTGGGCGGAACCAGTGCATACAGAAGCACAATCAGTTTGGACGCCATCCAAAGGGCAGGAAAAACTTCCACTTAAGTTTGTCTACTCTTGTGACGGTCCGCAGCATCTAGAACTCCTTGAAGGTCCAACTAATTCAGTCTGGGACGGAAGTGAAGATTCTGGAGTCCACCATGTTGGTGTTTGGGTAGATAATGTCGCGGAAGAGACCGAGCGCTTTCTTAAGGACGGATGGACCCTGCTTGCAGCTTCTACTTCTCCGGAAGAAGGTTACGGAGGATACACCTATGTTGCCCCTCAGAGTGGAACCATCATTGAGTTAGTTTCCCGAGCAATGCTTCCAAGATTTGAACGATGGTGGGCAGGGGGCTCCCTGACTAAGTAAAGAGATTAAATAATTCTTCAAAGGCTTTGAATTGTCCTCCATTAGTTGAGGAAGGTACCAAGATTGGGGTTTCTAAACCTGTTTCATACCACTTCTCTATGCCTTCTATGACTTCAGAGGCTGAGCCAAAAAGTGATACGTCTTCTAACCATTTATCTGTCATCAGACTCGGAAGAGACGCATAATCTTTTTTTGATAAAGCTACTTCTATCAGTTCCATCTCACTTTTGTAGCCAACTGATTTCCAATAGTTGCGATAGTTTGGAAGACCCACATACATGCTTAGCGTCTTGCGATTGACCGATGCAGCTGCTTCTCTATCCGAGGAGATGCAGGTCGGAATCATCCCGCCGATAAAGAAATCATTTTGAGGTTTATGATTCTCGTTCATACGCTGCAAGGATCCTGCAATAGCGCTTCTCGCAGCATTGGCGAATACAATTCCGTCAGATTCTCTAGCACCCAATATGATCATTTTATCTCTCATAGCAGCGAGAATAATGGGAGGTAATTCTCCTACACGTTTTGCCTCTTTGAATGAGTGGATGAATTTTTGAGTATCTTCAAGGGGGTTACCCGTTGCTATTGAAAGCCGGTCATTCATTGGTCCGTGGCTGACCCCAATACCGAAACGAAATCGTCCACCCGATATCTCATGTATATATGAGGCCGACGAAGCATAATCTTGGGCGTGGCGTGTGTAGATATTTACAATTGAGGTTCCAAACTCAATACTGTCGGTATTTTCTGCAATACTCTGGCATAGACCCATTGCATCACCAAAGCTGGGGCAATAAATCCCTGAAAATCCTCTCTTCTCTATCTCAACTGCTAGGTCCAGCGTGGCTTCCCGCCGGGACGGTACAGCTGATAGAGAAACTGCTGGAAGTCTATTATTCAATACGCATCCCAGAGATTGCCCTACTAACAACCAGTTGTTGGATTTGTTCTGTCCCTTCAAAAATGTCGTGTATTTTTGCGTCTCGGTGCCATCGCTCAACCGGGTATTCCCTTGTGTACCCGTAGCCGCCCAATATTTGTATTGCTCGTTCGGTTACCCAAGTAGCGACCCGTCCGGCCTTTAATTTAGCCATAGAGCCCTCAGCATTCTCGAATTGCCCATTCTTTCCAAGCCATGCTGCCCGCCAAGCTAACATCCTTGCTGCATCAATTTCTGTTGCCATATCAGCGAGCATAAAGGCAATTCCCTGATTTTGAATTATTGGCCTACCAAAAGCGTAACGTTCTTTGGCATATTCGAGAGAATACTCGTACGCTGCGCGAGCTACACCGATAGCCTGCGCAGCAACTGCTGGTCTTGTAGCTTCAAACGTTTGCATAGCTGCCTGAGCGTTGCCTCGTTTACCTTCTCTTACACGTGCAAGTCGCTCATCAAGTTTTTCTTTTCCACCTAATAAACATCTACCGGGGACCCTAACATTCTCAAGTACAACCTCAGCTGTGTGGCTAGCACGGATACCATGCTTCTTATATTTTTGCCCCTGGGAAAGTCCGGGAGTGTTCGGGGGAACGACAAAACTGGCATGACCTTTGGAACCTAGTTCGGGGTCAACAACCCCGATAACCACATGAATATCTGCTATCCCACCATTCGTGATCCAAGCTTTGGTCCCATTGAGGACCCACTCATCTGCAGCTTCATCATATTTCGCAGAAAGTCTGTAGCCTCCCACGTCTGAACCAGCATCTGGTTCCGAAGCACAAAATGCTCCGATCTTTAGCTCCTTTGCGTCCCCATAGCATTGCGGGACCCACTCTATTACCTGATCTCTCGAACCTGAAGCAAGGATTCCGGCAGCTGCTAAACCTGACCCCATAATTGCCATTCCAATTCCTGCATCACCCCAAAAGAGCTCTTCTATTGCAACCGGCATTGTTAGACCTGTGGGGTCATTAGACATCATTTCTGCCATAAATTCCCACCCATATAGGCCTATCTCAGCAGCCTGTTCAACGATTGGATATGGAAATTCTTCTCTCTCATCCCATTCTTCTGCCGCAGGTCTCACAACGTCTTCGGCAAACCCATGCACCCAACTTTGTATACCTATTTGGTCCTCGTTCAGCTTTAAAGAAAAATCACTCATAATCGTTACCTCTTGGTTCAACTTTAATTCTAGGGGTGCCTAAGCAGAAATAAATAGTGATATGCGTCTCATTGTTTCTTGAAAGTCTACGCGATAACGGAAATTCGCCATTAACATTCCATAAGAATGGCAGATATGACTAACCAAGAGAAACTTCAGAAATCCTACAACCCTGCAGATGTTGAAGAAGCGATCAGTAAACTATGGAACCAGAACGGATCATTTGATGCTCATGTGGGATCATTGAGTGATACGGCTTTCTCCGTAGTCATCCCACCGCCGAACGTAACCGCTGCTCTCCATCTAGGTCATGCTTTAAATAATACTTTGCAAGATGTTCTCATCAGGTACCATCGCATGGCGGGAGATTCAACGTTGTGGATGCCTGGAACAGACCATGCCGGAATCGCCACACAGACTGTTGTGGAGAAAAGACTAATTAATGACGGAACATCACGACTTGAAATAGGAAGAGATGCTTTCGTTCAAAGAACCCAAGAATGGAAGAATGAATACGAGAAAATCATTATCGACCAACTAATCGCAATGGGAGCATCATGCGATTTTAATCGGACTCGATTCACGATGGATGACCTCTGCGCAACAGCCGTCAGGCACGCATTTTTCACTCTCTTTAAAGATGGATTGATCTACAGAGGGAAAAGGCTCGTCAATTGGGACCCAGTGACAATGACAGCTTTAGCAGACGACGAAGTAGAAATGGAAGAAATTGAAGGATCAATGTGGTACCTCAAGTATCCTTTGGAGGACGACACAGGGCATGTGATTGTTGCTACAACTCGACCTGAAACGATGCTAGGGGACACAGCTGTGGCGGTGAACCCAAATGATCCTCGTGCCGAAGAACTCATAGGTAAACTGATTCGTTTGCCTATTGTTGGAAGATTGATTCCTATCATTGCTGACGACTATGTAATCATGGCAGATTCTGATAGCAACGATCCAAAAGCGCAATTTGCTTCAGGATTTCTTAAAGTAACACCTGGACATGATCCCAATGACTGGGAGATAGGTACAAGACATAATTTGGATGTTATTAACGTTATGGCTCCTGACGCATCAATATCGGAGAGTTACGGATGGGATGATGCTTCGAAAGAAGCTAAAACGTTTGTTGGTCTCAGCAGAGATGATGCTCGCACCGCAATCATTGACTGGTTTAGTCAGAATAACCTACTTGCTGATGTGAAGCCCTACACTCATTCTGTTGGTCATTCGTATAGAAGCCACGTACCCATAGAACCGTGGCTGAGTTCCCAATGGTACGTTGCCGTTACAGATGATAAGTTACGCGGTTCTGCTTTGCGGGCGCAAGACCCCTCTCAGGCTCCAGATCTCCCTCAGGATGTCGAAGGCCGAAGCAAAGGTGATGGGGACGGGGGATTAACTTTTTTCCCTGAGAGATATGCCAAAACATATTACTCCTGGCACGAAGGAATTAGAGACTGGTGTATTTCAAGACAATTATGGTGGGGGCATCAAATACCAGTTTGGGTAAGAACAGTCCCAGAAAATGGAACTGAATTCGAAGCAAACAAGAATGATTGTGCAGTAGCTGACAGCGAGTGGGTACGAAGAGGTGCTGCGCACAAAATACGACGAACAGAAGAGGGCCTAATAGAAGAATCTATTTGCGTACCCCCACAGAGCACCTTAGAGCGACTGGAAAGGTCTGAAAGTATTTCAGAATCTGATTTGATCGACCTTCTCGAGGATCAAGGGTTTGAACGTGATCCGGATGTGCTCGACACTTGGTTCTCTTCAGCTCTGTGGCCCTTATCAACGATGGGATGGCCTTGGCCTGAAGACTTCCCTGAAACTGAGGGTTTGCTGGATTTCTATAATCCCACATCTGTGCTTTCAACTGCTCGGGAGATCATTACCTTATGGGTAAGCAGGATGGTCATGTTTAATCGTTACTTCCTCAACGGACGCCTCCCTTTCAAGGACGTTTTCATTCACGCAATGGTTCAAGATGGCCATGGTCAAAAGATGTCGAAAAGCCTAGGTAATGGAGTCGACCCTCGAGACATAATCTTCAGCCATGGTGCAGATGCAATGCGATTTACTCTGGTGCAAATGACAACTGATACTCAAGATGTTCGAATGCCTGTTGAAATGGTATGCCCGCACTCAGGAGTATCCTTTGAACCAGAATTCGTGCGCACCCAAGCGGGTCATCTGGTTGCTGGCCCTATTCAGGTATCACCACAAGATGACAGCAAGCAAATGGTCAGCGCTTACGGCGCTGCTTCCGGGGTTGCTGAACCTAATGAACAGATACCGCTGGCGAGGAACACCTCATCTAAATTTGATTTGGGAAGAAATTTCGCCAACAAGCTCTGGAACGCAACCCGGTTTGCATTAAACAGAATCGATGAAGAGCTCGTTGCGAACATTGATCTAGCAAATAGGCCGTTCATAGATAAATGGATTTTTGCACGACTAGATGAAACAGTCCGCAAATTAGATGAATCAATAGAAAAATATCAATTTAATATTTTTGCTGACACGCTTTATGATTTTGTTTGGCACGACGTCTGCGATCGGTATTTGGAAGCTGTGAAGCCAACTATTGATAGTGACCCTGAACAGCAAATGGTTCTAGCTAACCTTCTTAATTCTGTGTTGAGAATCATGCATCCGGTTTGCCCGTTTGTAACGGAAGCTCTTTGGCCGCACGTTCGTCAAGCAACAAGCTCCACTGTCGGAGGTGTTGAGCTGCCTGATACAGAGATACTTGCGACCGCTTCATGGCCAAAAATTGAGATAACTCAAAGCCTTTCGACCTCTCTCATCAGTGACTTCAACAGTGCTGACCAACTCGTGTCGCTCGTCAGGTCTACGAGGGCAGAACAAAGAGTCAAACCAAAGCAAACGATTGAACTTTATGCCCCGAGTACGGTACTTAACCTACTCGACAGAGTAAATGGATATGTTCAGACTCTTGCGGGTATCGGGGAAGTCAAACCACTAATGGAAGCTCCGTCTGATGGTTCAACTGTCATTACTTTTGAAGGAACGGAAATAAAAATCTCAGGATTAGAAAGTGATATTGACTTAGATGCTCAAAAAAGTCGTCTTGAAAAACTGATAGCTGATAAGGAAAAACAAATTAGTGGCTTCAAAGGACGATTGAGCAACGAAGGTTATCTCTCGAATGCTAAACCAGAAGTCATTGAGGAAACACGAAGCTTACTTGCTTTAGCGGAAGCAGATCTTGAGGCTGCAGAACGTTCTCTAGCTAACTTGGATTAGCGTCAATTTACTTTTCTTGTTTAACCCATACAGTCCGCTGTGGGAATGGTATCTCGATACCTTCCGAATCAAATGCTTCTTTAATACGAATCCTTAGTTCACGTGCCACAGCCCATTGTTCGGATGGGTCTGTCTTCGCAACCAGTCGAAGAGTGATACCATCAATTCCAAGATTCTGAACTCCGGTAACTTTAGGTTGCTCAATAATATCTCCCTCAACGAAGCTATCATCGTGCCAAAGACCATCGGCGACGTCTTGCATGACCTGTTGTGCTTTTCTCAAATCAGTATCATAAGCGACGTCTATATCCAATACAGCCCTTGACCAAACCTGTGATCGATTCCCCACTCGCGCTATTTCACCATTTGGGATATACCATACACTTCCGTTTGTGTCTCTGAGTATTGTCGTTCTGAGAGTCATCCTTTCCACTGTTCCAGAGGCGAGTCCAACATCGACGGAATCACCTACTCCATATTGGTCCTCGACAAGCATAAACATTCCAGATAGGAAGTCTTTGACGATAGATTGGGCGCCAAATCCTACTGCTACTCCGACAATACCAGCACCTGCAATTAGTGGTCCGAGATTTATACCTATCTCACCAAGCGAAATGAGCACGGCTACTGTCCAGATTACTAAATTAGCAATACTTGAGAGAACGGAAGTTAAAGTTTCAGTTCTTGCTTTTGTTCTTAGGTCTGATTGCTCACCCTGAAGGACATTGCTGGCCCGAACTTTGTCTGTAATCTTTTCGATTCCTTTTATTTTCTGTAACTGTGCAAGCGCTCGATTTTCTCTTTCAGCAGTGAGACGTTCACCAAAATGGACGATAGCTCTCTTAACAATTCTTGAGCCTATGAAGGCCACCAACAGAACGATAAGAATAGTCAATGGTTTATCGACGGCCCACCCGATTATTGATGAAAGCGTTGCATTTCCTGACGCATCATAAACCCATTCACAAATCTGACCTGGGTCATTGCCACATGCATCAATTAGGTCATCACTTACAGATTGTAAAGGAATTAGATCAAAGGACATAGAGAAATCGTAGAGAGTCCGGTCTTTGTCGTTGGTGATGGTCACAAAAAAAATTATCGCCGAACTTAAATATTCTTATAAGTTTAGAAATTTTAAATTTTATTATGGTATTTTCATAGATTTTATTAGAATAAAGCTATGAAAAATGCATTTTTAGGTAATTATGAGTGATTTACGCATTGGCCAAGTAGCCAATCTCCTTGCCGTGAGTATTGACACGGTGAGGATATGGATAGACGAAGGAAAAATTCCATCCAGCAGAACCAGCGGAGGGCACAGAATAATCAAGGGGGCAGATCTCGCCAGATTCTTAACTGATTCTGACAATGATCCCTCGATTACCACGCATTTATCTGCCCGAAATCGATTTTTAGGTCTCGTTACAAATGTGAAGAGAGACAATGTAATGGCTCAAGTTGAGATACAAGCAGGCGGTCAGAGAATAGTGTCTTTAATCTCTTCGGAAGCCGCAGAGGCAATGAAACTAAAACCTGGAGTTATTGCTGCGGCAGTTATCAAGTCAACAAATGTTGTTGTTGAACTCCCCTGATTTTATTCGAAGGGCAATTTCTAGAATGAAACTATTCGCAAGCATATGTCTGGGTGTTGCTGCATTATTCTTTAATGTGTCGTGCTCTACATCAGGTGACTCTCTACGAGTACTGGCAGCGGCATCACTAACAGAAGCATTTGAGGAGATAGCTGATGAGTTTGAAAGCAAAACAGGTACTAAAGTTAGCCTTTCATTTGCCGGGAGCTCATCATTAGCAGTTCAGATTGAAGATGGCGCCCCAGCGGATGTAATTGCGCTTGCCGACGAGGAGACGTTTGAACGAGTTAAGCAGTCTGGTCGCCTTACCCAGCATGATGAGACTATTTTTACCACAAACTACTTGACCATCATTACACCCGTTGGAAATCCGGCATCAATAAAGGGAATTTCTGACTTTGAGGGGAAAAAAGTCGCTCTTTGCCAAGAACAAGTTCCATGCGGCCGTCTCACTAAAGAAATCACCACATCACTACCCATTGAAATTCAACCAGCGACGTGGGAACCGAATGTAAGGTCTGTCAGAACGAAAGTAGAATTAGGGGAAGTTGATGCAGGAATCGTTTACGTCACTGATGTGACAAACCGAGTTGTTCCAATTCCAATCAAAGAAAGTGAACAGACAAAAACTAGATATCCGATTGCGATAGTTGACAACGCAAAGCCTCCCGCTGCGGAGTTCGTTGATTTCATTTTATCTTCCACCGGGCAAGGAATCCTAAATCGTCTTGGATTCGGGGAGCCCGAGTGATGAAAACAAGGCATCGAACGGCACCTTTTAGTCTTTTGGTAATAGCTACTTTAGGTTTTGCTTTACTCGCAATCCCATTTCTTGGCTTGGCTCAGCGCACCCCCTGGTCATCTTTTGCTCAAATAGCGACAGAGGAGACTGTTATGCGATCTATCAGTCTTTCAATGATTATTGCAACAAGTTCCGCGTTCATTTGTGTGATCTTAGGCATTCCACTCGGTTGGATTTTAGCTAAAGTCGAATTTAGAGGATTAAAAATCGTGAGAGCAGTTGTCCTTTTACCAATGGTTCTCCCTCCGGTCGCCGGAGGAACCGCATTATTGTTTGCACTGGGAAGGAAAGGTTTCATAGGTGAAAAATTAAATAGCTGGTTTGGGATAACCCTTCCTTTCACAACTGCAGGAGCGATAATAGCTGCGACGTTCGTAGCGCTACCTTTCTTCGTCTTATCCATTGAGTCGTCCGCTACTGAACTAGATCCAAAATTGGAGGAAGCGTCTCTCAATTTAGGAGCTACTCCGATAAGAACCTTTTTCACAGTGACTCTTCCTATGTTACGAAGTTCGATATTAGCCGGCATCGCCCTCTCATGGGCAAGAGCACTTGGTGAGTTCGGTGCGACGATTACATTTGCAGGTGATAACCCCGAACAAACGCGGACACTGCCGTTGCAACTATTTGTGGCATTAGAAACAAATCCTGAGAGGGCAATGGTGATCGGCATGCTCATGGTGGTGATCTCTCTGTCTGTTCTTATCACACTCCGAGGGAATTGGCTGGGTCGGCGATGACAGGGATCTATCTATCAGGGAAGACAAAACTTGGAGCAGAAGAATTCAAGTACTCATTCAAAACAGGAGCTCATAAACGGATAGCAATCATAGGTCCAAACGGATCGGGAAAGACAACATTATTGCGCTTGATTGCCGGCCATGAACGTCTGTTATCAGGTTCTCTAAAAATTGATGAAGTCATCTACGACGAACCAATTTCAGAATTCTTCGTTCCTCCGCATCTCAGAAAACTTGTCTTGCAACATCAGGGGGGAAGCGTTTTTCCTCATCTAACAGTTGAAGATAACGTCGCTTTCCCCTACCGAGCGAAAGGGTATTCAAAAAGAAATGCTCGTTCGCTTGCTCGTGAAACTCTGGAAAATTTTGGCTTGTCGAAACTCAAAGATAAGTATCCAAGTCAATTATCAGGAGGACAGACCGCACGCGTCTCCCTAGCTAGGTCTCTAACTAGGCGACCAAAGCTACTGTTACTTGATGAACCTACGTCAGCACTTGACGTCGAATCAGCAAATCAAATCCATCAGACACTTCGGAGGTTAGATACCTCACTCTTGCTCGTTTCCCATGACCCTGTTGAAGTCCTCAAACTGTCAGATTACATTATTGCTCTTGAACGCAATAAGGTCATTCAGTTTGGTGACTTAGAGTCAATCATTCATCAGCCTGCAAGCCCATGGCTCAGCAAGTTTTTTGATCTTAACCTGATCTCAGGAGTAGCAACAGGTCTTGAATTTAAGTCTGATGGTGGCGAACTTCTCCAATTGCCTCAACATCACTCCGGAAACGTACAAATAAGTTTCCCTAGTTCAGCTGTCTCACTACACCTTTCGCCCCCAACCGGTTCTCCTCGCAACAAATGGAAGACTTCGATTGCTGGTCTTGATAGAAAAGATAATTTGATCAAAGTTAAATTGAGCGGCTCGTTTGATTGCCATGCAACAATTACGCTTTCATCATTTCAGGAATTGGAGATCGCCTTAGGGAACACAATCTGGGCCTCCGTAAAAGCTACTGAATTAAACGTGCTTCCGGACACCATCCCTGCTAAAACTTGAGCATGCAGTCGTTCTCAACAGCTGACCTCCTTGATGAATACCCTGAGTCAATTGTGCTTATGGAAAATTTCCTTTCCTTTGGTGAAGTGTTGACATTCTTTGGTAAGGCGAAAACAATCCACGCACCGGAGGATAATTCTTTAGTTCGTCAAGCACTAGAAACAAAAGGAAATCACCAAGTTCTTGTAATAGACGGAGGAGCATCCCGAGCCTGCGCTTTAGTCGGCGACCAATTAGCGCTGCTGGCAATAGAAAATGAGTGGGCTGGCATCATTGTGAATGGATACATCAGAGACTCGGCAGTCATCGCAGAGATGCCCATAGGTATAAAAGCTCTTGGAACAAACCCCAGGAAAAGTACCAAAAAGAATAGAGGGCAAGCCGATATCCAGCTAACTATTGCACAGGTTCCTATAAGACCCGGCAGTTGGATCTACTCGGACGCTGACGGAATCATCATCTCGGAACACAACCTTCTTATCTCCGAATGAAAAAAACTAAAAAATATCCAACAACTATTGACACAGGTGTAGTTACACGGCTGTAATTATATTCCAACCACTTTTTAATGAAGAAAAGCGGTTGGGCAACTGAATTCTTAAATCCATAAGTAGCGGAAGAGAATTCAGAGCAGGAACCATATTGAACTGGTTTTCTAGTTGGGGACATTTAGGAGAAACGATGGCACTATCAGAACCATCCATTGAGAAAGAAAAAAGAAAACAAACAACAGAAGAAAAACTCGATGGAAATGACGAAGGTAACGTTCAGGTCATAACCGGACCAACCGAAATTGAAGGATCCGGACCTGACAACGAGAACGGGGCAAAAGCTAAGTCTGAACAAAGTACGACAATGCGCGTTCGTAAACGAAACGGAGACCTCGAAGAAGTAGATGTCAATAAAATCGTGAACGCTGTTGCACGTTGTGCTGAAGGGCTCATGGGGGTAGACCCTATGCGAGTCGCAACACGAACAATATCAGCCCTTGCAGATGGAGCGACTACAAGAGAACTTGATGAATTATCAATACGAACAGCTGCTGGATTAATTGTTGAAGAACCTCGATACTCAAGACTTGCTGGACGCCTATTAGCGACATACATAGATAAAGAAGTACGAAACCAAAACATTCCATGGTTTACTGAATCAGTCATAAGAGGCCACGAACTTGGTGTAATAGGTGACAACGCGTTGGCTTTCGTACTTGACAATGCCTCCACCCTTAACGCAGCAATAAATTCAGGCAGAGATAGGAACTTTGAATTCTTCGGGCTCCGCACAGTCTACGACCGCTACCTCCTACGACATCCAGAGACTAGAGATGTGATAGAAACGCCACAATATTTCTTTCTTCGAGTTGCTTGCGGACTTTCCCAAAATGTTGATGAAGCGGTCGCATTCTATGACTTAATGTCTTCTCTAGCCTATCTTCCTTCCAGCCCCACACTTTTTAATTCTGGAACTACCCACCAACAACTCTCAAGCTGCTACCTATTAGATTCCCCTGAAGATTCACTTGAAGGAATCTACAAGCGATATACAGACATCGCCCAACTCTCAAAATTCGCTGGTGGTATCGGAGTAGCATGGCATCGGATAAGGAGTAAAGGAAGCCTTATCAAAGGCACTAATGGACTCTCAAATGGTATAGTCCCTTGGTTAAAAACCCTGGATAGCTCAGTCGCCGCCGTAAACCAAGGGGGAAGAAGAAAAGGTGCTGCATGTATCTACCTTGAAACGTGGCATGACGATATAGAAGAATTTCTAGAGCTCAAACAAAATACTGGAGACCATGCAAGAAGAACCCACAACCTAAATATTGCAAACTGGGTGCCGGACCTCTTCATGAAGCGAGTTGAGAATAACTGGCAATGGAGCTTATTCGACCCCAAAAAGGTTCCTCATCTAACTGACTTATTTGGCGAAGAGTTTGAAAAAGCATACATTGAGGCAGAAGAAGCAGAACTATACGAACGACAAGTGGATGCTCAAGATCTTTATCTAAAAATGATGCGGACATTAGCCGAAACCGGCAATGGTTGGATGACGTTCAAGGACTCTTCAAATCAAAAATGCAACCAAACCTCTGATAATAAATCTGAGAATGATTACGACGGTGGTACTCGTGTAGTGCATTTATCAAACCTATGCACTGAAATAATCGAAGTAACAAACCAATCAGAAACAGCTGTATGCAACTTAGGGTCTCTGAACCTCGGATCATTCGTCAGTTCTGATGAAATAGCAGCATTTGATTATGAAGAATTAGGAAAAACTGTAAGGCAGGTAATCCCATTTCTTGACCGTGTGATAGATATAAATTTCTACCCAATTAACGAGGCAGGTAACTCTAATAGCCAATGGAGACCAGTCGGCTTGGGAATGATGGGCCTACAAGACGTATTCTTCAAAATGCAGATTCCATTTGACTCTGAAGAAGCAAAAGAAATATCAGCAAGAATAAGCGAAGAAATATATTTCAATGCTCTATGGGCATCAACTGAACTCGCTGAAAAGAATGGTGCTCATGACACATTTGAAATGACGCGAGCTGCCAAAGGAGACCTCCAATTTGATCTTTGGGGTGTTGAACCAACAGATCACGAACGTTGGAGTGGCCTACGTCAAAGAATTTCAGAGCACGGGTTACGAAACTCGCTGATGATAGCCATAGCTCCTACTGCAACAATTGCTTCAATAGCTGGATGCTACGAGTGTATTGAACCCCAGGTTTCTAATTTATTTAAACGCGAAACTCTTTCGGGTGAATTTATGCAAATTAATAAGTACCTTGTCCATGAGTTGCAAGAGCGAAACCTATGGGATGAAGAAATGAAAACAGAACTAATCCGGAATGAGGGTTCTGTGCAAGCAATTGAAAGAATCCCTGATGACTTGAAATCTGTATATCGAACAGCGTGGGAAATACCAATGAAATCCCTTATTGAAATGGCTGCTGACAGAGGCGCTTACATAGACCAAAGTCAATCATTAAACCTTTTCATGGAATCACCAACGATAAACCGACTTAGCTCTATGTATATGTTTGCCTGGAAGTTAGGAATTAAGACAACTTACTACCTAAGGTCTCGCCCCGCTACGCGAATTAATCAAACTACAGTCAATACTTCAAGCCCAATACCATCAGGGGGGGATGGGCTAACTAATAAAACATCCGAAGAGCTCGCTTGTTCACTAGAAAACCCCGAATCATGCGACTCATGCCAATAACCGGAAACAAGTAAAGGATATTACAGAAATGGCCCTTGCCAACGAAAATAGTTATTCAGTTGACCCCAACGAATTACAATCAGATCAGCAGAGTGATGTTGAAATAAACCCTGCAGCCCGACCAGATAACATCTTAGACCCTGGCTTCAACCTCACACTACGACCAATGAAATACCAAGTATTTTTTGATATGTATAAGGACGCTATTAAAAATACTTGGACTGTAGACGAGATAGATTTCGCTGATGATCATGTCGATCTGAGGAACATGCAACCAAGCGAAAAACACCTAATCAGTCGACTAGTAGCATTTTTCGCTACAGGAGACTCAATCGTTTCTAATAACCTCGTACTGAATCTATATAAACATATCAATGCCCCTGAAGCCAGAATGTACTTAAGTAGGCAACTTTACGAAGAAGCTCTTCACGTCCAGTTCTATCTAACACTATTGGATTCTTACATACCAGACATGAAAGAGCGCGAAGAGGCTTTTGCGGCTATTCACAATATCCCCTCAATCAAGCAAAAGGGAGATTTTTGCTTTAAATGGATGGGAACGATGGAGTCGCTAGACAAGCTAACAAACGAAGACGAGCAACGCACCTTTCTAAGAAATCTAATTTGCTTTGCTGCTTGTATAGAGGGACTCTTCTTCTTTGCTGCCTTCGCATATGTATATTTCCTGAGGGACAAAGGTTTGTTAAATGGACTAGCAGCGGGAACAAATTGGGTCTTCAGAGATGAAAGTGCCCATATGAATTTCGCATTTGAGGTCGTCCGAACGGTTCGAAATGAACAACCAGAACTTTGGACAACAGATTTAGTTGAAGATATTAAAAAAATGTTAAGCGAGGCCGTAGATTGTGAGATGAAATTTGCAGATGATGTTCTCGGAGGCGGGATTACTGGAATGAGTCTTTCCGACACGCGCGAATACCTTCAGTTTGTTGCTGACTCTCGACTTCAACAATTAGGAATTGAACCAATATATGGTTCAAAAAACCCGTTTGACTTTATGACATTACAAGATGTTCAAGAACTAACAAACTTCTTTGAGAAAACTGTAACTGCCTACCAAGTCGGAGTTGAAGGAGAAGTTGAATTTTCTGACGACTTTTAGTTCTCCAGTCCCCCAACTGGAATCAAGCCAAGCCCGGTGCGAAAGCATCGGGCTTGAGCTCCTTTTATGATGATTCTTTAAATAAAGTGAGTATCGCTTTTGCTGCTTCGGTAGCAGAAAGATCACCATTCAATACTTGCTCTTCAGTCTCGGAGACTGTTTGTGCTATGGACGCTTCATTTCTCAAGTTATGTATTAGCTGATCTTCAATCATAGACCACATCCATCGAATCTTCTGTTGTGACCTTCGCTTACCCCAAGCACCGGTCTCTTGAGCATGTATACAGTGATCATTTATATGGTCCCAAATGATAGAAACTCCTTGACCTGTTAACGCCGAACAAGTGAGGACGGGGGTAGCCCAATGAGACCCGGCATTTGATAATAATGTCATAGCTGATTGGTAATCACGCGCTGATTGTTTAGCCCGTAATTCATTTTCTCCATCCGCTTTATTGACTGCAATCAGATCTGCTAACTCCAGAACTCCCTTCTTTATCCCTTGAAGAGAGTCTCCGGACCCTGGTAATAACAGTAGTAGGAAGAAATCTACCATCTCAGATACAGTGACTTCACTCTGGCCGACCCCTACTGTCTCTATTAAAATCACATCAAAGCCGGCTGCTTCCAGAATAAGCATAGTTTTCTGGGTTCCTCTTGAGACCCCTCCTAGAATCCCTGAAGATGGTGAAGGTCTAATAAAGGCATTCGGGTCGGTAGATAAGCGATCCATCCTTGTCTTATCGCCGAGTATTGAGCCTCCAGAGATTGAGCTTGATGGGTCGACTGCAAGCACAGCTACTTTGTGTCCTATTGACGTTAAGTAACTTCCTAATTCGTCAATGAATGTACTTTTCCCAACTCCGGGAGAGCCGGTTATGCCCACGCGAAGGGCTGTTCCGGTTCGCGACTCTATAGCTTTTAGAAGGTTATGAGCAGTCTCCAGATCTGAAGTGCTCGAGCTCTCAACAAGTGTTATCGCCTTTGATACCCAAGTTCGGTCTCCTGAAAGAACACCGGTCGTGATGAGTTCCAGCTCATTATCTTGCATAGTTAGCTAATCGACTTTAGAAGATCAATGGCTGCATCAGATATGACAGTTCCAGGTGGGTAAATGGCAGTTGCGCCGGCATCGTATAGTTCTTGAAAGTCTTGCGGTGGCACTACACCACCTACGACGATAAGAATGTCGTCACGTCCAAGAGCATTAAGTTCGGCTTTTAACTCGGGAACAAGCGTTAAGTGACCTGCAGCTAGAGAAGAGACACCAACGACATGGACGTCAGCTTCAACAGCTTGTTTGGCAGCTTCTTCGGGGGTTTGGAACAAGGGCCCAATATCAACGTCAAAGCCTAAATCGGCAAACGCTGTAGCTATAACTTTTTGCCCTCGATCGTGGCCATCCTGCCCTACTTTAGCTACTAGGATTCTTGGCCTGCGACCGTGATTTTTTGCAAATTCTTTAGTCTCTGATCGCACTAACTCTATTTGCTCGTTATTTTCTCCCACTTCGCTACGATACACTCCTGAAATTATTTGTATTTGAGATTTATGTCGATCGAATACCTTTTCCAAAGCATCACTGATTTCTCCAACGGTAGCAAACTCTCGGGCGGCATCGATGGACAGGGCAAGCAGGTTCCCGTCTTGTGCAGCTCCATTTGTTAGCCGTTCAAGCGCGTCTTGGCATGCCTGTTCATCTCTTGAATCTCTTAACTCCACGAGTTGTTGAATTTGTTGTTGCCTTACCTCACGGTTATCAACTTGAAGTATCTCCACATCATCTTCCGTATCAAGTCTGAATTTATTTACTCCAATGACCGGTTGAACTCCTGAGTCAATTCTTGCCTGTGTTCTCGCAGCTGCTTCTTCAATTCTTAATTTGGGAATTCCAAGGTCAATTGCCTTTGCCATCCCTCCAGCATCCTCTATTTCCGATATGTGTTTCCATGCACGGTTAGCTAGATCACTGGTGAGACGTTCAATGTAATATGAACCTCCCCAAGGGTCAACAACCCGTGTAGTGCCTGATTCATGCTGAAGGAAAAGTTGTGTATTCCTTGCAATTCTGGCGGAGAATTCTGATGGAAGAGCTAAGGCTTCATCAAATGAATTTGTATGAAGGGATTGCGTGTGCCCTTGTGTAGCTGCCATAGCTTCAATACAGGTCCTTATAATATTCGTGTAAACGTCTTGTGCAGTTAGGCTCCATCCGGAGGTCTGGCTATGAGTCCGCAAGGATAGTGATTTAGGATTCTTAGGTTGAAATTGGCTAACAAGCTTTGTCCAAAGTAGCCGAGCTGCTCTTAATTTAGCGATCTCCATGTAAAAGTTCATGCCGATGCACCAAAAGAAACTTAATCGAGGAGCAAAGGCATCTATATCTAAACCTGCACCAAGCCCCGAGCGGATATATTCGACACCATCCGCTAGGGTGTACGCCATTTCCAAGTCAAGTGTCGCTCCTGCCTCTTGCATGTGGTAGCCCGATATTGAAATGGAATTAAACTTTGGCATCTCCGTTGAGGTGAACGCAATTATGTCAGAAATAATTCGCATTGAGGGTTTTGGCGGATAGATGAATGTATTCCTTACCATGAATTCTTTTAGAATGTCATTTTGAATTGTTCCGGCGAGTTGTTTTGTAGATACGCCTTGCTCTTCTGCAGCGAGGACGTAAAGAGCGAGAACTGGAAGAACAGCCCCATTCATCGTCATTGAAACGCTCATTTTATCTAAGGGGATACCATCAAATAATTGCCTCATATCAATGATGGAATCAATAGCAACTCCCGCCATACCCACATCTCCAGATACTCTCGGGTTATCAGAGTCGTATCCGCGATGGGTTGGTAGGTCAAATGCTACAGAAAGCCCTCTTTGTCCAGCCGCTAAGTTACGACGGTAAAAGGCATTAGATTCGGCAGCCGTAGAAAATCCAGCATATTGACGGATTGTCCACGGCTGATTGACATACATTGTTGGGTACGGGCCTCGCAGAAAAGGGGGGAACCCGGGCAAACTATCAACAAACTCAAGGGATTGAAGGTCTTCTTTCGTATAAAGAGGCTTTATAGGAATTCCTTCGGGAGCATGCCAGATATGTTGTTGTCTAACTGTGTTCAAATAGTCAGAGCCCGACTCATCCCAGTCGGGGGCTTTATCGCCATTGGTTGCAGGAAGAGGAGAAAATGGAATTGAACCGAAATCAGGAACCGGCATTAGGTCTCCTCAGTATTGTTTAATATGTCAGAAATCCTAAAGTTCAGATATTCACTATTGCCATTATTGTCTGATCTTGGATATGGATCTCTTTTGAGCTCAGTTGCTAATTCCTCTCGAAATGAATTCACACCTATTAAGATCCTCTCATCAGACAACACTTCAGATTTATAATTATCTCTTGAGAGATGGGCCTGGTCAGTATACGAACCCGAAACAATTTGCTGTGTGAATCCTCCATTTGATTCATAATTCTGTAATCTTTCCCAGGATTCTTCTGCTATGTCTTCCGTGAGCGACTCAACGTACCATGATCCTCCAGCAGGGTCTATGACCCGATGGACATTTGATTCCTCCATGAGAACTAGATGTGTGTTCCTGGCTAGCCTCAAACCAAATTCATTTGGTACCCCAAAAGCACTGTCAAATGTAGGATTGCAAATGATATCAGCTCCTCCAGCGGCTGCCGAGAAACAACCAACTGTTGTTCGTAACAGATTCACCCAAGGGTCATCTCGAGATATTAAATAATCTGAAGTTTGGGCTTGTATTTTCATTTGGAAGTTCTTTACCCCGCAAGCATTTCCTATATTCATTAGAAGAAGTCTCAAGGCACGTAATTTAGCAATGTCGAGAAATTGGTCAGTTCCCACTGAGACAATAATCAAACACTGTTTCAAAGATGTTTCTATCCCGACACCGGCTTTTTCCATCGCTCGCAAGTAAGTAATAAACGTTGAGAGAACTCCAGCAATTTCTGTAACTGTATCAGCACCTAGTTGAGCGTATTTCAATCCATTAACTCGGAATGTAGTTGCTTGTGTAAAGTCATTAGAAACTTGAGCTGCCAGTTCAGCACTGCTGGCGAGATACGATTCAAACTCACTAATTCCAAGTGAATCACTTAATAGTTCCCCGAGAGGGTCAACGCCGAGATCAAGAATATTTCCAGATGATTCTGGCATTTTATTCGATAGGTGATTGATGAGTTGAGTAGCAGCTGAAAGGCTTTCTCGGCTGCATGAGAGACCGATTCCTGCCATGTCAAGCAATACCCCTTCTAGAATTTCCCCGTACGGAATCGTCTCAGTCCTTTCAATTGCCAGCTCGATGCTCCTAGCTCCCCGAGAGAGATCCTCTAACATTTGTGAATTCGCCAAACTAGCATCCGTGATCCAATGGCGTTGGCGGATATCCCAACCTTCAATATTCCCGGCCGGAGTTGAGGAGCGTAAGCCAACTCCTTCTGACACCTGATCCGACAACCCCTCAGTCATCTCATTTGTATAGATAGGGTTTATATGTAGACCACCTGCCAGATCAGAGTGTAAGACTTGCTGTATGTTACCCTCCCCTACAACAGCTTCAGCCGCTTTCAACCAAGCTTCAAATTTAGGATTTCCCGCACGATCCCAAAACATAATTTCATCTTCTGACATAGTTCTAGAATAGGCGTTTATTGAAGTACTTTCGCACTTTTGTTTGACAGCGTTGAGCAGTGGTTGATCCATTTCAAACTGTGACGTCCTGCATAGTGACAAAAGACACCACCTATTCACGAGCAATAACTGCATAAATAAGGCAGAATATGGATGGTCCTAATTTCAGACCCCCCAACCAAAGGATTACTAATGGCAAAAAAATCAACACACCACTTACAATACGCTGATTTTGCCTTT
>CETI01113143.1_pt1 | contig 32505 bp, 35 predicted proteins | sample 361441 | NCBI WGS metagenome assembly CETI01 (sample SAMEA2622478, study PRJEB7988) | marine metagenome | biome: marine biome (ENVO:00000447); feature: deep chlorophyll maximum layer (ENVO:xxxxxxxx); material: "saline water (ENVO:00002010), including plankton (ENVO:xxxxxxxx)" | depth 90 m | reverse complement strand
TTTCTTTTTGCTACTTTATAAGTACCAAATCCAGCTATTTTTACAGTCTCATCATTCTTCAATTCATTAAGAATGATAGTCGTTATCGAGTCAAATGTTCGCTCAGCATCAGCTTTGCTTTGACCCAATGTAGAAGCTATTTTTGTTACTAGTTGTTTTTTATTCATTTTTGCCCCTTTTTATTATGTTTTTAATTTCAACAATTAATAAGTAAAATCAACAATTTTATTAGTATATCTAATATCTATTAACACCATATATTGTATCTTAAATTAACGTTGATTTTATTGACTTTTTTTAAAGTAAAAAATGGCTTAAAATAAGCCTAAGTCTTTAAGGTCGTTAAATGTTGTAAAAAACATTAGAGAAATAAGCAAAAAAAGCCCGATTCGAAAAAAACCTTCCTGAGTTCTTTGAGTCAAGGGTCTTCCTAAAACTTTTTCAAATGCATAAAACATTAAATGCCCACCGTCTAATAGTGGAATAGGAAATAAATTAATAAATCCAAGACTAATTGATATGTAAGCCATAATACTTAAAAAGGCTACTAAACCATAATTAGCTACTTGACCAGTAATTTTAGCAATTTTTATAGGCCCTCCTAATTGAGTAGTGTCACCCTTTCCCTTAAACATAGAAATAACAAAATCTAGAGATGAATTTATAACAAACCAAGTTTCTTTGATGGCATAAAATAATGCGGTCGCAGGTCCTAATCTTTCTCTATTAAATTCATTATTGAGAGGTGAAATTTTTATTCCTATTATTTTTTTATTAATTTTGTTACCAAAAGAATCTTCCGTTTTTATAATTTTAGGTATTACTTTCAAAATAATTTGATCATTATTTCTCAAAACTTTTATATTAATACTTTCAGTGGTAGAAGTGTTAATATAAGTTGATACATCTAGTATGCTACTCACTTTCTTGTTGTTAATTGATAAAATAATATCTCCGGTTTTTATTCCGGAAGATAATGCTGGGCTATCTTTTTGAACTTCTTGAATTTGTGCAGGAGTAAAATCTTTACCTGCAAACATGTAAATGAATGAAAAAATTAAGATAGCTAACACAAAGTTAGCGAAAGGTCCTGCGGCTACAATTAAAGATCTTTGATATAAAGGTTTTGTTACAAAGAGTTTATTTTGATCGTCTTTACTGTATTTTTTTAATAATTCTTCCTGTTCAGCTTGACTAAAAACATTTCGATCTCCAAAAAATTTTACATAACCTCCTAAAGGAATTGTACAAAATTTCCACCTTGTTCCTGATTTGTCAGTAAAGCCAAAAAGTTCTTTTCCAAAACCTACAGAAAAATCTGTAACACCAACTCCATATTTCTTAGCAAAATAATAATGACCATATTCGTGAATAAAAACTACTACTGTCAATAAAATTATAAAAGGAATTATAAAAGTTAAAATTTCCATTCATTCACCTTGCTAAATAAAAAGTTTCTGAAAGCCACTAATCTTGCGTTATTTTTTAAAGAAGCAGGATAAACAAAATGTGTCTCTGTTGGTTTGCCTGGTTCATTTGGCAAAACCTTAGTAATACCGTTTTTATTGTGTGCAATATAATCTGGTAAAGCGGCTAGGCCCACACCACTTTGTACTGCTAATAATAATCCATAAACGCTATTTACTTTCATTAAAGATTTTCTTTTTTTTCCATCTTTTCTACCGACTTTTAATACCCAATCAGGATTATACACTGGCGATGGAGCTCCTTTGCCGTAAGTAATAAACTTATGTTTATCTAAATCTTTTAAAGATTTCGGGTAGCCATTTTTTTCTAAATAATCATTAGATCCGTAAATATGATAATTAAAGTTAACAAATTTTTTTTGAATTAGATTTAATTGTTTGGGCCTCCTCATTCTAATTGCTACATCAGCTTGACGAGTGGCTAGATCAAGTTCCTTGTCATCAAAAATAAGTTCTATTTCGATACCGGGATTTAAATCCATAAATTCTTTAATACGCGGTGTTAACCAAGTAGTGCCGAAGCTAACAACGGTTGTGACTGTTAGTTTTCCATCTAATTTATCCTTTTGACCGCTTAAATTAGACTCTACGTCTTTTAATTTAGAAATTACCTCATGTGCTGATTTGAAAAGGTATTCGCCATTATCAGTTAAAACTAATCCCCTTGCGTGCCTTTCGAATAGCTTCACTTTTAAATCATTTTCTAAAGATTGAATTTGCCTACTTATAGCTGATTGACTTAAATTAAGAATACTAGAAGCTTTGGTAAAACTAGATGCTTCAGCAACGGTATGAAAAATTTTTAATTTGTCCCAGTCCATGTAAGAGAATTATAGATTATTTATTAGGATTTACTATAGCCCTACCAAAATACTCACCCTTTAATAATTTGGGATAAGTTTCTAATAGCTCATTAAATGATAGTTCTTTTGTTAATGACTTAAGTTTTTCGAAATCTACCAATTTAGAAGCTTCATTCCATATAAATTCTCTTCTTTTAATAGAAGAACCAGATGAATCTATTCCCCAAAGTTTTACCCCTCTTATAATAAATGGCATTACTGTAGTATTAATTTTTATTCCACCTGCATTACCACATGCAGCCACTATACCTCCTGGTTTGGTTTGTGCAAAGATCTTAGTCAAAGCAGCTCCTCCAACAGTGTCTACAACTCCATCCCAAATACCTTTTTCTAATAGTTTACTTTCACCTTCAAATTCTTTTCTATCAATAATATTTTTTGCTCCAAGGTTTTTGAGATAATCATTTTTATCTTTTTTTCCTGTTACTGCATGAACATCATATCCCATCTTTGTCAGAACCATAACGGCTATACTTCCTACACCGCCAGTTGCTCCAGTAACTAACACGTCCTTTACTTTTTCTCCCATTAATAATTCTTCTTTGGCCTTGACTGCGAAAGCACATAGCAAAGCAGTAAACCCAGCTGTACCTAACATCATAGATTTATGATTATCTATTTCTTCTGGTGTTTTAATTAAAAAATTTGAGTCAACTTTTGCATACTGTGAGAAACCTCCAAAATAAGATTCGCCGACTCTAAAACCAGTTAAAATGACATTGTCATCTTTTTTAAATTTACTATCCCCACTCTCAACAACGGATCCTGAAAAATCTATTCCAGGAACAAAAGGAAATTTTCTTACAATTTTTCCACCATTATTTAAGATTAATGCATCTTTATAATTTAAACTTGAATAATCTACCTTAACTAATACGTTCCCATCTTTTAAATCGCTGGTGTTAAGTTCTTTAATATCTCTTGAAAATTTTTCATTCTTATTATCTATTACAATGGCTTTAAATTTGTTAGTCATTTATTTAGCTATATATCTTAAATATCTATTCTGAAAACTTAAATCTTCTTTAAAAGTTCCCAAGAAATAATTTGTAATGGTTGAGGCTTTTTCTTTTCTAATTCCTCTAGTTGTCATGCATTGGTGGGTAGCATCAATTGTTACGGCTACACCTTTTGCGTCTAAAGCGCTCATCAAAGTCTTTGCTATTTGCATGGTAAGTCTTTCTTGAGTTTGAAGTCTTTTTGAAAAAATCTCAACCGTCCTAGCCAGTTTGCTTAAGCCTACTACTTTTTTATTAGGAATATATGCAACATGTGCTATACCTAAAATTGGAGCCATGTGATGTTCGCAATGGCTTTCTAAAGTTATATCTTTTTGTATTACCATATCGTCATAATTTTCTACATCTCCAAATGTTTTTGCTAATTCTTTAGTTGGATCTTCGTTATATCCTTTGAAATATTCTTTAAATGCTTTTACTACCCTTTTAGGTGTTTCTAATAATCCTTCTCTATTGGGGTTTTCCCCTATCCAAGAAATTATTGTTTTGAATGCTTCCTCGGCCTGTTTATCAGTAACTTCTGATTTTTTTGAGGGTATTTTATCTATGTCTTTTACTAATTTCATATAGCGATCATTTTTATAGGACATATTTCATTAATGCAAATTGCTATTTTGTCTATTTTTCTTTATTTTACCCTCATGTTTAAAAAAAGAGAGAGTATTTTTGAGGTAGAAGAAGGAAAATTTTTATCGCCAAAATTTGATGAAAAAGGCCTAATTTCTGTAACCACAACTGACCACAAAACTGGTGAGGTTTTAATGCACGGATATATGAACGATGAAGCACTAAAAATTACCATTGAAAAAAAAGAAGCTTGTTATTGGAGCAGATCAAGAAATGCTTTATGGCACAAAGGTAAAACGAGTGGTTTTGTTCAAAAAGTTGTAGATATTAGAATAGACGATGATCAAGACTCTTTATGGATGTCAGTAGATATTGGAGATGGAGCAAGCTGCCACGTAGGATATAAGTCTTGTTTCTATAGATCCATACCCTTAGGTAAAATTAATAATACTGAAGACGTGAAATTAGAATTCAAAGAAAAAGAAAAAAAATTTGATCCAAAAAAAGTTTATAAAGGGCAACCGAATCCAACTAAACTATAAATATTTAATAATGAGCAGTGAAAAACAAAAAAACGTTTTTGGTGAATCTTTAGAACCTTGTTCAAATAATCCCCTAACTGGATGGTTTAGAGATGGATGCTGCAATACAGATAAAAATGATAGAGGAGTTCATACAGTTTGTGCAAAAGTTACAGATGAGTTTTTAATTTGGTCTAAAAAAGTTGGAAACGATTTGATTACGCCTCATCCAGAGTTTGGCTTTCCAGGACTTAAAGATGGTGATTGCTGGTGTCTTTGTGCAACTTGGTACGCTAAAGCTCTAGAGGAAAATGTAGCTTGTTCAATCTATTTAAAAAAAACTAATATAAAAACTTTAGAATTGATACCAATAGAAAAACTAAAAAAATTTGCTGTTGATATATCTTAGTAAATTTTTGTTCCACGAGTTTTAATAATTAACTCGAGCTCTTGAAATTCTTCACAATTACAATTTTTTAAAACTTCTAATCTTTCATTTGCTTTTTCGATACGATTAGTTTGTACGTAAAGTTCACCAAGGTACTCGTTTATTCCATTATGATCAGGCTTAATACTTAAGCCTTTTAAATAAAATTTTTCAGCTTGTTCAAAGTTTCCTACTTTTCTAGATGTATAACCCATATAATTTAAAATATCTGGATTGTTTTTATCTGAAGAATAGGCTTTTTCTAATTTAATAAAAGCTTCTGAGTAAAGTTTTTTAGCCTTGTCATTTTTTTCTTTTTTCTCAAGTTTTCCAGCTCTCTTGACTAATTTTTTTGCATCGGTAAAATATTTAGGCGTAGAGTCACCAGAACTGCTATCAGATCCTGCAGCATAAACAAACTGAGAAATTAAACATATAGATAATGTATAAATTATTTTTTTCATATCTAAGTTAAGGAAGATCTTCCTCCATCTACTCCTAAAATTTGTCCAGTTATCCACGAACTATTATCGCTTAACAAAAAGTTTGCGACTGAGGAGGAGTCACTTCCTTCTCCTAATCTTTTGAGCGGATGCATTTTAGCAATACTCTCTGCCATCTTTTCATTTTTTAGTAAAAAATTTGAAATTTTCGATTTTGTTAAACTCGGAGCAATACAATTAACTCTTATATTCGGAGCAAACTCTGCTGCTAAGGATACAGTGAGTCCTTCTATTGCACCTTTTGCTGAAGCTACAATACTATGATTAGTAAATCCTCTTTTAACAGCTACAGTAGAAAACAAAACTATTGATCCTTTGTTTTGTTTTAAACTATCACTTGAGCGCCTGATAATCTCCGTTGCTGAAATTAAATTTAAATTAAAAGATTGCATAAAATCGCTTTTCTTAGTCATTTTAATTGGCTTCAAATCGATCGAACCAACACAATAAGCTAATCCATTGATGGGAGTGTCTCCTAAATCATTAAAAATTTTATCAGAAAAATTCTCTTCTAGAACGTCACAAGTTGTAAATGAAGAGTTCAATTGTGTAGCTAATTCTGATAACTTTGCTTCATCTCTACCAACTAAATGCACTTCCCCACCATCAGCTATTACTTTTTTCGCTAATGAGGATCCAATCGATCCAGTGGCTCCTAAAATTAACTTTTTCATAATGCTTATTTAACAGTATTATTTGAAATATATAGGCTAATAATGACGCGTTTATTTCTTCTAAAAGTTATATATTTTGGCCTATATGAGGCTTTTCATTATTCTTGGAAATCAATTATTTAATCCACAATATTTAAAAAACTTTAAAGACCATACTTTTTATATGGCAGAAGACTATGAGCTTTGCTCATATGAAAAACATCATAAACTTAAAATACTTCTTTTCTTATCATGTATGAGATCATTTAAAGATGAGCTTAAATCTAAAAATTTTAAGGTAATTTATGAGGATTTAGACAGAAAATTTAAGACATCTTATGAAAAAAAATTAGAAGAAACTATCAAAAAAAGAAGAATAAAAGAAGTAAGTTTTTTTGAAATAGAAGATAAGTTTTTTGAAAAAAGAATTATAAGTTTTTTAAAAAAAATGAATGTAAGTATAAATCAAATAGAAACTCCAATGTTTTTAACATCAAGAAACGAATTTAAAGAATACCTCTCAAAATATAAAAAACCTTTTATGGCAAATTTTTATAAAGTAATAAGAGCAAAATTAAATATCTTAATGGATAAAAATGGAAAACCTAAGGGAGGTAAGTGGAGTTATGATGAAGATAATCGTAAAAAATTACCAAAAAATATAGAGGTGCCTGAAATAACTAAAGTAAAATTATCAAACCATACAAAAGATTTAAAAAAATTCATAGAGTCTAACTTTAAAAATCACCCGGGAAATACAAAAAATTTCTGGTTCCCTACAACAAGAATAGAAGCCCAAAAAAGTCTCGATGAATTTTTGAATAAAAGAATAAAATTATTTGGTGACTATGAAGATGCTGTAAGTAATAAATCAAACATAATGTTTCATAGTGCTTTAAGTCCAATAATAAATTTAGGTCTAATAACTCCAAAAGAAATTTTAATCAAATTAAAAAAAATTGAAAACAAAGTTCCAATAAATTCTTTTGAAGGTTATGTGAGGCAAATAATAGGTTGGAGAGAGTTTATGAGAGGTATTTATCAAAACTTTGACAGTCAAATGAATAAATCTAATTTTTTTAAACATAAAAGAAAAATGAAAAAATCTTGGTATGAAGGTAATACTGGATTAGATCCTCTTGATTTTTCTATACAAAATGCTCAAAATTTTGGATGGTCACACCATATTGAAAGGTTAATGATACTATCAAATATCATGAATCTTTGTGAGATCCATCCAAAAGAAGTTTATAAATGGTTTATGGAAATGTTTGTTGACTCATCGGACTGGGTAATGACCCCAAATGTTTATGGTATGGGCTTATTTAGTGATGGAGGAATATTTGCTACAAAACCTTATATCTGTGGTTCAAGCTATTTTTTAAAAATGATGCATTTTAAAAAAGGTCCTTGGTGTGATGTAATGGATGGGCTTTATTGGAAGTTTATTGATAGAAATAAAAAATTCTTTCTTAAAAATCCAAGATTATCTATGATGGTTAGAATCTCTGATAAAATGAATAAAGAAAGAAAAATGAGAATCTTTAGAGCTGCAAACACTTTTATTAAAAGGAATACCAATGGTTAAAGTTTTTTTTAATAATTCTTGTAATATTTGTAGGGCTGAAATTAATCACTACAAAAAAAACTGTGATAAAAGTGTTGAGTGGATAGACGTTACAAATAATCAAGAAGCTCAAAGAATAACATCAAAAAATTACAAAGAATTGATAAGGAGAATGCATGTAATTTCTGATGGTAAGTTAATTAGTGGTGCAGAAGTTTTTTTGATTATTTGGAAGAATGTACCTAAATATAATTTTTTATATAGAATATTTAAAAATAAATTTTTATTTTTCTTTTTAAATTTATTTTATGAAGTGGCAGCGTTTTTATTATTTTTAAAAAACAAACATCTTTTAAAAAATGAAAAAAAGCCAATTGCCTAAAAAAACTTGCTCTACATGTAAAAAGCCTTTTTTTTGGAGAAAAAAATGGAGGCTTAACTGGGAAAAAGTTAAATATTGCTCAAAAAGATGTTCTAGATTTAATTTAACTTAAAGTATGAAAGTATAGTTGGGATATTTAATTTAAAGTTAAAGTAGCCTTTAGTTGAATATTTCCAGCAATAATCATCCTCTTTTTTTGTGATAAAATTAACCTTTAAATCATTCTCTTTTATCTTACGTTTTAAAAATGAAAAATTTTCTCCAATTGAGGGGTAGATGGCATCGAAATTCTTAGAGTTTTCTGTAATGTTTATAAGTCCATTTTCATCAATTATTTTCGTTTCCTGATCGATTTTTTCTACCTGAGAGTTAATAATTTTTTTTTTAAAATCTAAAACTTTTACATCTAGTTTTATTGATCTAGTATTATTAGTTAATAATATAAAATAGATTTTTTTATACTTTTGAAGTTCCAAAAACTGGGTGTCTAATTCATTGTCAAATATTAGAAGTTGATCATTTGTAATATCGGTTTTATCAATTTTTAAAGGTGATATTTTATAATCTCTTTTGTCAATTACAGGTAAAGCGTTTTGATTTAATTTTACATTTTTATATTTATTGTTTGTAAATTTACTTATATTCCAAGATTGAGCTAGATAATGCTTTCCTTTAGTTTGCAGTCCTGCAACCCAACGCCAACTCAGTGTGTTTGATGCAGCATCTCCATCGAACAAATATCGCATAAAAAATTCTGCACCTTTTTGCCAAGGTAAGCCAAGAGTAAATATCCAAATGCTCGCAAATAACATCCGTGTATGATTGTGTAAATAGTTGTAATTTTTTAGTTCTTTTACCCAATCGTTAAAACAATTTATTTCCGTGTTTGCATTTATAGCTTTTAAATATTTTTCATCTTCTTTAATAGATTTTAAATCGTCAATAAAATCAGACCAAACATTGGGTCTTAACTCAAGCCAGCCCTTCCAATAAACTCTCCAAAATATTTCTTGTATATATTTATCTACTTTTTGAAAAGGATGTTTTTTCAAAACTTTTTTTATAGTTTCAAATTCAGTAATTAGTCTATGAGTTAGATAAGGCGATAAACAAGAAACATTTTTTCTATTATTAAATCCATAATCAAAATTTCTTTTTGAACTATAATTTAGAATATCATTATCAATAAAATTATTTAATTGATTTAAAGCATCTGTTCTAGAGGTATAAAACTTCATTAATCTTCGTCATCCCTCCAATCATCTATATATAATTTCCAGCAAGCAAAAGCTACGCAAGGAATCCCGACACAAAATCCTAAAAGGACTCCATTTTCTTTACCAAAATATATTGATCCGTAATGTGAACTTAGTATAGGTGGAATTACAAGTATACTTCCAATAATTATATAGCGGTATATAAAAGGTGGACGTTTCAAATTGTGTTGCCTTGATCTACAGGTTGAGATACTGCTGAAGTATACCAGCAATTTTGACATTTTTCATCGCTAGCTTTTTGAACATGCCATTCGTAAAAAAGTAGTTGCTTATTACTAGCTAAAATTTTAACTTTATAAATAAATTTACTAGGACTATTCATAACTAAATCAATTGTATGCGAACTATGATTCAATAAATATTTGTATTGTTGACTATAGATCATAATTCTAAACCTTTCGTAGGGACCAGTAATTTTTTTATTATCAGGATGAGCAAACAACCAGGTTTGTTTAATGCCTTGATCTTGATCGTTGTTATTTTTAAGAGCCTCAAGTTGTATTTTTATAACATCAAACGGAGCTAGTTTATCATTTGGCTCAACAAGTTCAGCTTTAAGAGAGTTTGAAAATAAAATAAAAATAAATAGTATTAATATCTTTTTTAGTTCCATATTTTATCTAGCACCTCCTCTCTTTGACATGCAGATTTATAAGCTAAATACCTCAAAAAGTTTTTTTGGTAATAGTCTTGGTGATAATCTTCTGCTTGGTAAAATTTATCAAATTTCCAAACTAAAGTTACAATTTTATTTTCAAATTTTTTTTCCACTTCTTTAATTGATTTCTTAATAATTTTTTGTTGTTGTTTGTTCTGAAAGAAAATGACCGATCTATAACTTTTGCCTTTATCACAAAATTGTCCATATTTATCAAAAGGATCAATATTTTTCCAAAAGATATTTAATAAATTTTCGTAAGAAATTTTTTGTGAGTTATATGTAATTTCTATTGTTTCTACATGACCTGTGTCTTTATAAATAACATCTTTATAGGTTGGATTTTTTAAATGTCCGCCTGAGTATCCTGAAATAGATTTAATAACACCCTCAACCTTGTCAAAAGACTCCTCCATGCACCAAAAACATCCACCGGCAAAATATGCTTTTTGAAACACTTTATCTTCTGCAGCAGACAAGGGTAAAAAAAATAATAGGTAATACAAGTGCGATATTATAATCAAAATGCTTTTCATAAGTTAATTCTAGAATAGATTAAGAATTTTAAAAGGTATATGTTGTCCTACATGGAAGAGATACCTGACAACATTTGCGAAGAATGCAAGAAAGAGGATGAAACGGTTATGACAAATTTAATTACTTTGGGTTATAAAATTTGTGATAGTTGTAAGTTATCCAAAACTATTTTCCCTATCTAAATACCTTTAAAAAGCAAAATTACTAGAAATAAGAAAAATGCTTGAAATAACCAGGCAACAATAACTACGCCTAGAGCTTTCCATAAGCTTTCGTAGTCTAAAGCAGATTTTACGGCTACTACCATACAAGCTAACATCCAAAATGCAGAGCCAATAAATGTTACCGTCATAAGGTCGGGAGTGATACCAAAAACTCTGATTAAGCCAGGGGCACTAGAAAAACCAATTGTTCTTAGTAATTCTCCATGATTACTTTTTGTGTTTGGTCCACCAAATAATTTAACGCCTACAAAATATATTACATAGGCCCATACATACCAACTTAACAAAGATAGTATCGGTGCAAATAAAAAGTTTGAAACTCCTAACTGTAATGCCCCTACCCCTGCAGCTAAACTAGATAAAACCACCACTATTCCAGCTTGAACTGTTGCACTTTTATCTTTTTCTACTTCTTCATATAAATCAATATCAATTTTTATAGCCCGAAAAACTCTGTTTATAAATAAGTTAATCATGTTATTTTTTTGTAAAAGGTTTTAGCAATTTTAATATTTTATTATGAAGTTTTCTATTTGATGTAGCTAAAATATTTCCTCCATTTTCCGCCGGTTCGTTGTTCCAGTTAGTAACAATAGCACCTGAGTTTTTAATTATTGGAATGAGTGGTAAAATATCATAAGGTTTTAAATTAGCCTCGATTACTGCATCCACTCTACCTTCCGCTAATAAACAATAGTTCAAAGCGTCAAATCCTGCAAGTCTAAAAGACCATCCGAATTTTTTAATTACTCTTCGCTGTTTTTCATAACTTAATGTGCCATGAAAATTACCGATAATTTTAATTGTTTTTAAATTGTTATTATTAGAAGATCTTAAAATATTTTTTTTTCTACTTTTAAATACGTAAGATTTTTTTTTATCATTAATATAGTATTTGTCTAATTCTGGAAAATTTGCCAAACCAAGCAAAGATTTATCTTTAAAGGACAGACTTACTAAATTAGACCAAGTTGGGGCACCGATAACAAAAGCTCTTGTACCGTCAATTGGGTCAACAGACCATTTATAATCACTTGAAGAATATTTATCTTTAAATTCTTCTCCTATTACAGAATGTTTTGGAAATTGTTTAAAAATTATTGATCTAATGTATTTTTCAAAATTTTTGTCGAAATTGGTAACTGGATCAAAGTCTTTTTTTATTTTTGATTTGTTGTTAATTTTTAGTTTTGATTTAGACTCTTTTTTATAAAAAGCGTTCAATTTTGATGGTAAAGATTTAAGAAGGTTATATGGTTTTTTATAATCCATAAGTGTATATAACTTAAATTGGGAAAAAATATATATGAAAATAAATAAAAAATTCGAACCAGTTGTAGCAGGCGTCTCTGCGTCAATAATAATAGGGGTACTTGCTTTTTTAAGCTTCGAAACATCCACAGGTTTTTGGTTAATGTTTTCTTTTGGGTCAACAACACTTATTGTATTAATTTTTTATGAAAGTGAATTTGCTCAGCCAGGTAATATATTTTTTGGACATATATTAGGTATTGTGGTTGGAATACTATTTAATGAATTTATAGGCATGTCTTTTATTTCTTTAGGCCTTGCCGTGGGTTCTACTGTAACATTAATGATATATTTGAAGGTAATTCATCCACCGGCAGCTGCGAATCCTTTGATAGCTTTATTTGCAGATGTATCTTTAGAATATATTTTATTTCCAGTGGTTTTAGGTTCATTGCTGATTATTTTAATTTCAATAATTATTAATAGATTTGTTTTAAAAAGAAATTACCCTTTAAAGTGGTTTTAAATATTTTATTTCTACTCCTTAATTGTAAAAAAAAATTGAAGTATTAAGTATTAATGCATAAAAACTCCAAAAAAAATATGGTACCATTAAATAAAAACTTAATTTATTTAGCTTAAAGTATTTTTTCATAATTAACACAATAAAAATTATAATAATAAACAAATTAATAAGTGCTAAACCAATCATGTGAAAGCCAAAAAAAATAATGCTCCAGGTACCATTAAAAAATAAATGAATAAAATAGAGTTTTAATATTTTTAAATCGAATGAGCTGATCCAAATTTTCCATATAGCTATAGCCATCATTATATAAAGTGATGTCCACACAGGTGCAAATACCCAGCTTGGAGGATTAAAGCTTGGAAGAATTATCTCAGAGTACCATGGTTCTTTAAAAGAAGCTGTTGTAAATCCTCCTATGACTGAAGGAATAAATGTTATTAAAAGTATGAAAAGTAGAGATAAATATTTATTTTTTGTCATATAATAATATATAACTAATTAATGTCTGAAAATCAGAAAAAAATTTGGATAACAGGGGCAAGTAGCGGTATTGGTAAAGCACTCGCAGAAAAATTTGCTAATGAAAACTGGAAAGTAGCTGTTTCTGCAAGAAGGGAGAATTTACTGAATGAAATGGCAAAAAATAAAAATATTTTTGCTTTCCCTCTTGATGTGACTGAAGATGAAAAAGTTAAAAATGTATTTTCAAATATTCTTAAAGAATTCAAAGATATAGATATATGTGTTTTTTCAAGTGGAGCATATGATCCTAAATTAGAGCAAGAGATAAATAAAGAACAAATAAAAAAAATAATGAATATAAATTTTTTTGGTGTCTTAAACTGTATCAAAGCAACCGAAGACTATTTTAAAAATAAAAAAAAAGGACACTTGTCTATAGTTTCATCAATTGCTGGCTATAGAGGTCTTCCTAATTCTAGTGGATACGGACCTTCTAAAGCTGCATTAACTAATTTGACAGAAAGTTTATATTTCGATTTCAAAAAATATAATGTAAGAATATCGCTTATTTCACCTGGGTTTATTAAAACCCCTTTAACTGATAAAAATGAATTTTCAATGCCATTTATTAAATCACCAGAATTTGCTGCTGAAAAAATATTCAATGGACTTACTAAAAGCAAATCTTTTGAAATTCACTTTCCAAAAGGACTAACGTTAATTTTAAAATTTCTGAGAGTTTTGCCTTATAGAATTTATTTATTTGTAGTAGATAAAGGTGTTAAGAGATAAATTTTTCTACTCAGAAATAATACTATGACGTTGTGCTCCTAAGTTTTCAACCTCAATATCTATTTTATCTCCTGTTTGTAAAAATTTTGGATTTTGCATTTCCATGGCTGTTCCGGCAGGTGTACCTGTTGTAATTATAGTGCCAGGAAATAAAGTCATAAACTGACTAATATGAGAAATTAGAGAGTTAAAATTAAATATCATACTGCTTGTATTCCCATTTTGCCTGTTCTCTCCATTTATATTTAATTTTACACTTATGTTATTAATATTTTTTATTTCATCACTTGTAACTAATAACGGACCACAATTTCCAGCAACCGATTTTCCTTTTACCCACTGACCTCCTCTTTCTTTTTGCCATGAACGTTCAGAAATATCATTTACAATACAGTAACCAAAAATATAATCTTGAGCTTCTTCTTCTTTTACATATTTAGCTTTTTTACCTATTACCATGGCAACTTCAGCTTCATAGTCTAATTTTTTTGCACTATGAGGTTTAATTACTGGATCATCAGGTCCCTGGAGACACCCGGTGCTTTTATTAAATAAAATTGGTTCCTTAGGTAGTTGTGACTTAGTGCCCTCAGCATGAGCTTTATAGTTTAATCCTATTGCTAAAAAATCTCCCGGTCTTGAAACGCAACTGCCTATTCTCTTAGGCTTTTTAACTTCAGACAATTTTTCTAGATTTATTTTTTTTAATTCTCTAAGAAGACCAAAATTTATAGTGTCCGGATTTAAATCTTTAAGATGAGGAGATAAATCTCTTATTTTATTGTTGATATCTAATGCGCAAACAATTTCTGTACCTTTGTCGCCGACACGTAAAAATTTCATAAATATAATATTAATTTTTTACAAACATGACTGTAAGTTCAGCCACTTTAATCCCGAACTTTGTCATAGTTGCTCTATTAATTGCAACTTTTTCGTCTTGTTTAAATATCCAATCATCAAAAGTTATTTTGATTTCTTTTCCTTTGATAGGAACCAATAAAACATACTCAAATTTAAAAGCTGGGCCATAAGAATAACCTCTTGCTTTACCAACTACATCTTCTGCTGTTCCTTCGTAATTATGCTCATCAATCTTGTTTATCTTCCATTTTCTTGTCTGAACTTCCCCATCGCTCCAGTTAAATTTTTCATCTAAAATAAGTTGTTTGCCGTCCCAAGTACCGTTTAAATCTGCTGAAAATTGTCTGGTTACTTTTCCAGATCTATTTTGTAGCAAACCCCATGCTTTTACATTTCCTGATAAATAATTTTCTATAACTAATCTAGGCTTTTGATCTTTAAAATCTATTGGCTTCATACTTTTTCCTGAACAACCAGTTAATAGAAATGTAATGAATAATGCAAATATAATTTTCATAAGATTATTTGTTCCTTAATGAAAATTGGATCAAGTCTATATTCTTAGATTTAAAGCCTGCCTCACAATAGGAAAAATAAAAGTCCCAAATCTTTTTGAAAGAATGATCAAAACCTTGTTTTGATATATCGCTCCAGGATTTGATAAAATTTTTTCTCCACTCTCTTAAAGTATTTGAATAATGTATTCCATAAGAATTATATCCTGTTAGTTTTAAGCCTGATCTTTTTGTGTAATCTTTTATTGATCTAAGAGAAGGAAGAAATCCTCCAGGAAATATGTATTTTTGGATAAAGTCCTCATTTTTTCTATACCTATCAAACAATTCATCTTTGATAATTATTGCTTGTATCGCGCTAATTCCATTAGGTTTTAAATTTTCTTTAATTGTTGAAAAATATTTATCTAAATATTTTTCTCCAACTGCCTCTATCATTTCTATTGAGGCGATAGAATCGTATTTTCCTTTTACATCTCTATAATCTAAAAATTTTATTTCTACTTTTTCATTTAACCCTGCGTTAAAAATTCTCTTTTTTGCAAATTCTAATTGTTTTTTTGATATAGTAATGCAATCCAATTTAATGTCATGATTTTTAGCTAAATGCTCGGCAAAACCTCCCCAGCCACAGCCAATTTCTAAAATTTTATCGCCTGACTTTGGTTTAATGAATTCTATTAGCTTATTATATTTATTTACTTGAGCGTTAGCTAAATCTTCATTCGGAGAATTATAAATTGCACTAGAGTAAGTTAAAGTTTTATCTAACCATATAGAGAAAAATTCATTTCCGAGGTCGTAGTGTTTAGAAATGTATTCTTTACTCTTAGATCTTGTGTTAGAAAGGAAAATTTTTTTTATAATACTTTTTAAAAAAATATTATTAAGTATCCCTGAGAACCTATGAGTTAATTCAATATTTTTAGCAGTAAGTTCTATTAAGGATGTAAGGTCAGAGGTAGAAAATTCATCTTTAACATAACATTCTGCTAAACCTGCGCTACCTCCTTTAAGTATATTAAAATAGAATTTTGAATTATTTACTTTAATATCTGCTTTTAAATTCGACTGCAAATCGCCGAAATTTTTTTGAGTATTATCGTAATTAACCAAATTTAAATTTCCATTCATAATAAGCTTCAATTTGTTGGTAATAAACTGTTCTGATATTTTATAAGGGTTTAAATTCATCTTTCTAAAGACACATTGTTTTTAATTTTTATTTTTCTTTTTTGAAATATAGCTCCTTTTTTCCATAATCTTAATGCTTCATAGTGTATACCTAATATGATTTTAAAGGTCATTAATGGGTGGGTAAAGAAGTTTATTAGAAGTCGTCTTGTGGACATCTTTTGTTTTTTTCCAAATTGTGTCGCAGTTAAAATTTTATCTTTTTTGTCTGTTTGTTTAATCAACACTTTTAGTTGTTCATTTGGCTCCGAAAGTCTGAAGTTATAAAAAGTTTCCATTTCTATAAAAGGTGAAACATAAAATTTTTTTTCACAATGTTGCGAAATAATCTTTTTATTATCGTTTATTGAAAAAACATAAGTGTGCTGTTCATTAAAAGTGTTTTTTACTTCGTATAAAATTACCTTTAATTTATTGCCTTCATAGCAATAAAAGATACTTAATGGATTGAAAACATAACCAAATATTCTAGGAAAACATAATAGTTTTATTTTTGAAATCTCAAACTTTAAATCATATTTTTTTAAATAAGATTTGACCCAATCAGATAAATTTTTTCCATTTCTGTCTCCATGATCCTTATTGTAGAAACTAAACAAATTGAACTTATTGTAGGAAAATATACTAATTTTTTTATGCAATTCTTCTAGCTCACTCAGATCAAATAAAACTGAGAAAGTCTTGTAGATAAAAAAATGTTTAATAGGTTTAAACCTTTTATGAGTTACAAACCCTTTATAAATACAAGTTTCCATCTAGTTTTTAAAATATTTTAACATTTCAAGAGTAGATTTTAACCCATCCTCATGAAATCCATAACCAAAATAACTACCGCAAAACCAGGTTCTATTTTTTCCTTGTAAGGTGAATAGTTCTTTCTGTAGTTGTGCAGTTTGTGAATTGAAAAAAGGGTGGGTAAAATTGACTTTTTTAATAACCTTTTCATCATCTATTCTTTGTATAGGATTTAAAGTTAAAAAATAATTTTCATTACATTTTAAATTTTGAAGATTGTTTAACCAATAAGTTACACAGGTTTCACTTAAATCTTCTTTGGAAATAGAATTCCAGCTAGACCATGTTAATTTTTTTTTAGGCATAAGCTCTTCATCTGAGTGTAAAATAGCTGTATTAGTGATATATTTAAATTTCTCTAAAATTCTTTTCTCGTCTGACGTGGGTTTGTCCAGCATACTCAAACTTTCATCAGCATGGGAAGCTAAAATTACATGGTCATAATCTAAATATTCATTGCCTATGGTAATTCTAACATTATCTATACTTCTTGAAATCTTATTTACTTTATAGTTTTTAAAATGTTCGCCACTAATTTTTTTAAGAACATTATTTACATAGGTTTTACTTCTATTAGAAACAGTATACCACTGAGGTCTGTTCTTAAATTTAAATAGTCCGTGATTAATAAAAAAATTTAAAAAAAGTTTTAACGGCATTTCCTCCGCTTTCGAAAAAGGCATCGACCATATAGCTGCTACCATGGGAATTACATGAAAATTAATAAAATATTTTGATTGTTTAGTTTTTTTTAAATAACCTCCTAATGTTTCATTTTCAATATTTTTGTTTAATAAAGATGGAGCAGTCTTGTAAAAAAAAATGATTTCTTTTATCATCTTTAAAAAATTTAAATTAAAAATATTAGATTTATTTGCAAATAAATATTTTAAGCCTTTTCCGCTATATTCAATTTTAGTATTTTTCACCGAAACGGCAAAGGACATATCGCTTTTTTCATATGCTACATTTAGTTCTTTGAAAAAATTCAATAAATTTTTATATGTCAAATCATTAAAAACAATAAAACCTAAATCTACTGAAATTGTTTTATTATCTCTTTTAATTTCATAGGTATAAGAGTGGCCGCCAAAATGGTCGTCTTGTTCGAATAAATCTACTTTAAATTTTTTTGAGAGAAAATATGCTGCTGACAAACCTGAAATACCAGAACCAATTACCGCTATTTTCATTAAAAAAATCTATGCGGCTTCATCTTTATACTCATCCATTGATGGACAAGAACATACTAAATTTCGGTCACCATAAACATTGTCTACTCTAGCTACTGGAGCCCAATATTTATTATGTTTTAAATAGTCACTTGGAAAAGCTGCTTCTTCTCTAGTGTATTTATGTTTCCAATCATTTGAAGACAATTCAAGATAGGTATGTGGGGCGTTTTTGAGAGGATTGTCTAATTTGTCAAATTTATTTTCTTCAACTAGATTTATTTCTTTTTTAATCTTAATTAATGCATTACAAAATTTATCGATTTCCTCAAGATTTTCACTTTCGGTTGGCTCAATCATTATTGTTCCTGCTACAGGCCAAGACATTGTAGGTGCATGATAGCCAAAATCTATCAATCTTTTTGCTATATCCTCTTCAGAAATACCTGAACTAGCCTTGATAGGTCTTATATCAATTATACATTCATGGGCTACATTGCCATTTTTACCAGTGTATAAAACTTTATAATCTTTTGAGAGTTTTTTAGAAATATAATTGGCGTTTAGTATTGAAATTTGTGAAGCTTTTTTTAATCCCTCTGCTCCCATCATTTTAATATACATCCAAGATATAGGGAGAATACTAGAGCTGCCCCACGGCGCCGCAGAAACTGCTCCCATACCCTTTAATGGTCCAGATTCTTTAATAACTTTATGAGTAGGTAAAAATTCTGCTAAATGTTTAGCGCAGGCAATAGGACCCATTCCTGGCCCGCCACCTCCATGTGGTATACAGAATGTTTTATGCAAATTTATATGACAAACGTCTGGACCAAATTTTCCTGGTTTAGCTACACCAACTAATGCATTTAAATTTGCTCCATCCATGTAAACTTGGCCACCTTCTTTATGAATAATCTCACAGATTTCTATTATTTTTTCTTCAAAGACACCGTGTGTTGAAGGATACGTAACCATTAAAGCAGCCAAATCTTTTGAATATTTTTTTGCTTTATTTTTTAAATCATCAATATCTACGTTGCCATCATCATCACAATTTATAACCACTACTTTCATTCCGCTCATTTGAGCGCTGGCTGGATTAGTTCCATGAGCTGAATCTGGAATTAAACAAACATTTCTGTTGCCTTGTTTATTATGTTGATGAAATTTTCTAATAGTCATTAAACCAGCATACTCACCTTGCGCTCCAGAATTTGGTTGTAGAGAAACTGCATCAAAACCAGTAATTTCTTTTAAATCATTAATTAAATCATTAAATAAAATTTTATATCCCTCCATTTGTTTTGTAGGAACAAACGGATGCGGTAATGAAAATTCTTTCCAAGTAATAGGTATTAATTCTGCAGCTGCATTTAATTTCATCGTACAGGAGCCTAAAGCAATCATAGATCTATTTAAAGCAATGTCACAATCTTCCAATTTTTTTAAATATCTAAGCATTTCTGTTTCTGAATGATATTTGTTAAAAACTGGGTGTGTTAAAAACTTCGAGCTTCTTAAAAGTTTTTTAGGCAAATTATTTAATTCTACTTTAGAGTTTTGGTCAACTGAAATTGATACTCCAAAAATTTTAAATAAAGTATTTACATCATTTACTTTTTTGGCTTCATCAAAAGCAACTGAGAGAGTTTCATTATTAACTTTTCTTAAATTAATTTTTTCTTTAATGGCTGTGTCAAAAATTTTATTTGTTTTATCTTCCGTTTTGATTGTAACAGTGTCAAAAAAATGATCTGAATAAATTTTGTAACCACCTTTTTTAATCCCATCGGCGAATAATTTAGCTAATTTAGAAGTTCTATTAGCAATTTTTAATACTCCTTCTGGACCGTGATAAATTGCGTAAGCAGCAGAAATAATAGCTAGTAAAGCCTGAGCAGTACAAATATTACTAGTTGCTTTATCTCTTCTTATGTGTTGCTCTCTTGTTTGAAGCGACAACCTATAAGCTTTTTTTCCATGTCGATCGACTGAAACCCCAATTATTCTTCCAGGCATAGAACGTTTAAATTTCTCTTTGGTAGCAAAAAAGGCTGCATGTGGTCCGCCATAGCCCATTGGTATTCCAAATCTTTGAGCGCTTCCTACCGCTATATCCGCGCCGAGTTCGGCCGGTGTTTTTAATTTTGTTAAAGACAATAAGTCACTTATTAAAATTACTTTTCCATTTTTTTTATGAATTTGACTTATAGTTTCACTTGGATCTTTTACTTCTCCCAATGTTCCAGGATAAGCTAAAACTCCACAGATTAAATTATCCTTGATATTTGATAAATATTCCTGTTCATTGCCTATAAATAATTCCAGACCAAAAGGCTCTGTACGTGTTTTAATAAGATCAATGGTTTGAGGATTGCAAGACTCTGAGATGAAGATTTTATTTGAATTGGTTTTGTCTAATCGCTGGGAAAGTCCAACGGCCTCAGCAGCAGCCGTTGATTCATCTAATAAAGATGCGTTGGCTATATCCATACCTGTCAAATCGATGATTAATTGTTGAAAATTTAAAAGCATTTCTAAACGACCTTGAGCTACTTCTGGTTGATAAGGTGTATAAGAAGTATACCAGCCAGGATTTTCTAAAATATTTCTCAATATTACATTAGGGGTAAACGAGTTGTAATAACCCATTCCAATAAAGTTTCTAAATATCTCATTCTTTTTTGAAATAGATTTTAATTTTTTTAAAGCGTCATTCTCAGATAATGGAGCATCGATTTTTAATTCATCTTTAAGTAAAATTTTTTCTGGTACAGTATTTTTCATTAGATCGTTTAAAGTCTTGTAGCCAACTACTCCAAGCATTTTAGATTGGTCTTCTTCTGTAGGGCCAATATGGCGATATATAAATTCTTTCGAATTATCGTCTATCATTTAACTTGGGTTCTCCGTTACAAATTTATCGTATTCAGTTTTAGACATTAGTAAATCTAATTCTGATTTATCTTTAACTTTAATCTTAAAAAACCAACTAGCTCCCTCTGGATCTGAATTTACGCTCTCAGGTGAGTCAACAATCGATTTATTACCTTCAGTAATTTCTCCTGAAATAGGTGAATAAACATCGCTTGCTGCTTTGGTAGACTCTACAACAGCTGCTTGGCCATCTTTGCTTACGGATTTTCCGCTCTCAGGCACTTCTACAAAAACAATATCTCCTAACATTTCAGTAGCATGTTTTGTTATTCCAACAGTTGCAATATCCCCGTTTAACTCTACCCACTCATGTTTTTTTGAAAATTTTTTTTCATTCATAATATTTCCTTTGTTATTTTACGTAATTTTTTTTGTAAAAAGGCAATGCAGAAACCTTGGCGTCATATTTTTTACCCCTAACTTCTATTTTAATTTTATTTCCCACTTCTGAATAACCTGAATTAATATAACCCATTGCAACAGGAGCATTTACACTTGGTCCAAATGTACCGCTAGTTATTTTGCCAATTTCTTCACCCTCAATAGAAAATATTTTTGCACCTTCTCTAGCTATGATTCTACCTTCAGGTAAAATTCCGACTCTTATTTTAGTACAACCATTATCTAAAATACTTTTAATTTTTTCCCAACCATTGAATCCACCTTCTTCTCTTCTTTTTTTAGCTATAGCCCATTTAAGATTTGCCTCTATAGGATTTATTTCTTCATTTAAATCATGACCATACAAGCACAATCCTGCTTCAAGTCTCAATGTATCTCTTGCACCAAGACCGATAGGTTTAACTTTATTGTTTACGAGTAATTTTATAAAATTTTCTACTTTAATATTTGGAATTGAAACCTCAAAACCATCTTCGCCTGTGTAACCTGATCTTGTGATATAAACTTTGACACCGTTGAATTTAAAATTATCGCCATTCATAAATTTAAGTTTTGAAACTCCTGGAATAATTTTTTCTAAAATTTTTACTGATTGAGGCCCTTGCAAAGCTATTAAAGATAAATCTGAATTTAGAAAATTTTTATGTTCTGGGCTTAAATATTTTGAAATTTGTTTTATATCATTATCCTTACAAGCTGCATTTAGTATAATGGAAAATCCTTTGTCAGTTCTTGTAATAATTAAATCATCAATTATTCCTCCATTATCATTCAATAAAAATGAATATTTAGATTGATTTATCTTTATAGAGCTAAGATCAGCTGGAATAATTTTTTCCAAAGCTTTATCTAAAGTTTCGTTGCCCTCTAAAAAAAATTGACCCATATGCGAAACATCAAAAAAGCCTGCAAATGTTCTAGTAGAAATATGTTCTTTGACAATTCCTTCGGGATATTGAATTGGCATTTCATAGCCTGCAAAAGGAACAAATTTTGCTCCAAGATTTTTATGAAAATTATATAAAGCTGTTTTCTGTACTTCCATAATAACTCTTCCTATGCCCCATCTGTCTATGTACCTGAGAGATTTAATCCTTCGGTGAGGCTATTGCCTGCTTTCCAGAGTTATTACGGTAACGGTCCTTTTGCCTGAGAGTTTCCGGGGTGGTTGCTCCTTCGGCGCTAAACTAATTAGTCTCTCCCGTTACAACATAATTTTGGCTCAAATGAAGTCAAAAGTCAATTATAATTAAGGCTTGTTAATGAGTTAATTTTCTTGCTCTATCAAAACTTTTTATAAAAATTGCAATGATAATTACGAATCCACCAATAAAAACACTTAAAGGTGGAATTTCATTTAGAAACATCCAGACCCATAAAGGTGCAAATAATGTCTCAGTAAGCATTAATAGACCAACAGTAACTGATCGAGTCGTTCTTGTGCCGATTGTTATACAAATAAATCCAAATGTAAGCTGAGGTATTCCAAGTAAAAAACCCATAAATAAATCTTGATTGGTAAATATAAAGCTTTCAGTCATAAATAAACCGTACATGAGACTAAGAACTGCTGCGTACCACATAACTGGTACCATATCTAAATTAGAATTTTTTCTAACGATCATAACAAATATTGAAAAATTTATTGGAATAGCTAAAGCAACAATATTTCCAAAAAGAGTTCCTGAAAATATAGAATCTCCAATCATTATAACGATGCCCGACATTGCTAAAATAATTGAAATAAGTCCTACTAAAGAAACTTTTTCCTTTAAATAAAAATAACCGAATATTGCAAGAAACATTGTTTGAGTACTAATTATAAAAACAACGTTAGCTACAGATGTATTCATCATTGCAAAAATAAAAGCAATAAAACTTAAGGACATTACAAATCCACCTAAAAAACCAGGATACCCTGACTCCTTAATTATTTTTATGGACTCTTTTTTATAAGCAATTAATAAAAAAATAGATACTCCAAAGAAAAAGAAAAAAGATCTTAAAAAAAGTATATCCCAAGCGTTAGTAGTTTCGAATGATCTAACGATTAATCCTCCCCAACTTAAACAAAACCCTCCAAAGAGAAGAAGCACATAGCCTGGTAACTTGTAAAGAAAATTCATTAAAATTTATTTAAAATATTTCTAAAAAATATTTTTAATGTTAAGGTTCTTAATATCATGAGTAGTAACATTGAAAACCACAAACCATGATTGCCATACTGGCTAGTCAAAGCAGAAGAAATTATTAAAAAGATTGAAACTGATATAATCATAGAATTTCTCATCTCAACAGTATGAGAAGTGCCGATAAATATGCCATCGTATTGGTAACAAAAAGACGCGAACAGCGGAATTATAACTATCCAGAAAGCATAACTATAAGCTAAATATCTTAAATATTCTAAGTCTGTCAAAATATTAATAAAGTTTTTAAAAAATAATAAGTAAATAATGGATATCACCGCCGCCGTAAATATGCTTAATTTTATAGAATTAGACACAGCTAATAAAAATGACTTTTTTACTTTTCTTCCTAAAGAATAGCCAACAACCCCCTCGGTTGAAAAAGCATATGCATCTAAAATAAAAGCACTTAAAGTTAAAAATTGTAATAAGATAGTGTTTATAGCGACGTAATCTTCTCCTAACTTTGAACTTTGAAAAGTAAAAAATAAGAAGGAAAAGGTTAAAAGCAATGTTCTTATAAAAATATTAAAATTTATATTTAATAATTTAAAAATCTTTTTTCTATTAAATATATTAGTAAATCTAGGAATGACACTGAATTGATTTTTTAAGGAAAAATATACATATATTAAAGATAATATAACTGTAGTATAAGCTGAAATAACAGTCCCGAGTGCTACTCCATTAATTCCAAGGTCTAAATATATTACAAAGTAAGAACTTAATGCAATATTTAGAAAGCAGAACAACATCGTCATCACGCTTGCTGAAGATGTTCTTTGTAGACCTAAAAATAATCCTATCAAAACATACATGCATAATTCAGCTGGCGCCGAAAAAAGTCTTATTGATACGTATTTTTCAATTAATGTTTGAGTTTCTTTCGAAGAGTTAAAATATTCTTGAATAATTGAAAGTAATGGAACTTTAAGAAAAAAAAGAATAAATCCTATAATACCAGCAATATATAAATTTCGAATTACCGTTAAAAGTATTTCTCTGTAATCTGCCTTTCCCAATGCCTGGGAAACAAGACCTACTGTTCCCATTCTTAAAAAACCAAAACTCCAAAAAATCATAGTTATAACGGAAGTTGATATACTAGTAGCAGTTAAAAATTTTTCGCTTCCCAAATGACCCATTAGACCCGTGTCTACGATGCCTACTAACGGAATTGCTATATTTGAAAAAAAAATAGGTAGTGAAAGAGCAAATAGATATCTTTTTGTAACTATTGCAGGATATTTCATTAAATAGTAAATAAAAACTCTAGACCCTGATTTATTGAAAGTATTTCAAAATTTATCAGACCTCCAATTATTAATTGAAGCGCCACTATCATAATTACAAATAGACCTAAATATCCAAGCCATTGATGATTTTTAATATAATTTGCAAAATATGTAGCTAGAGTCGCTACTAATAAAGCAGATAATAACAATCCAACTATCATTACATAATAATAATCTTTAGCAGCCCCGACTACCCCCAGAACGTTATCAAAGCTGATTATAATATCTGCTACTATTACTCTATATAACCCTTGAGAAAAAGAATTGCGTTCTGCGGTCTTTAGTGTAGGAGCTTTTACTTTTTTTGTAGAGAAAAGATCTTGTCTTAGATCGTTTACAATCCACAATAATAATAACCCTCCAATAATTTTTAAAATTGGATATTGAAGAAGATAGGTTGCTCCAAATGCAAATATTATTCTAAAAACAAATGCCGCGGCAACTCCCCAAGCTATAATTCTTTTCCTGTTTTCTTTTGCATAGCTCGAAGCAATCAAACCAATGATGATCGCATTGTCTGCAGCCATTACAATATCTATAATGATTATTTGAATTGAAATTACTATTTGTTCAAGCATTCTAAATGGTTTTATATAATCATATTTAAATATAATAAAGAATTAATTAATGTTTAACTAAGTATTATATTCAACAAAAAAAAACCCGCTTAAACTAATAAACGGGTTTTTTTAATTTTTAGTAACGAATTTAACTAGAATTTATATCCTAGAGAAATTGATCCGTAAGCAACTGTTGGATCAGCAGTGATAGAAGTAGTTGTTGGTACTTTTACTCCTGCAACACCGTCTTGTCCGCATGACGTACAAGCAGTTCCTAATCCAGTCATTTTGATATCATCAAATCTTGATACACCAGCTTCAGTCTTCATGTAAATTCCAGAAGCGAATTGAGTCTGAGACCCAAAAGCAATTGTAGTTCCATCGATAGACGAAGGCTTAGTTACATCACCTACAACTTCCATATCAGCATCTGCCCAACCGTATTTCACGTAAAGCGCTGACGCTTCAGTTACTGCGATTGTTGGAGCTATATAGAAGGTAGTTAAATCTGAAACACTCAAAGACACAGCTTTGTCTGAGTTAGCGTGCGCTGTTCCACTTGATAAAGAAGACATCTTAGCTTCTCCATTTATCATTGTAACACCGAAATCAAGTAGGAAAGAATCTCCCATGGCAAAAGCCCATCCAGCTTCTAATCCACCGATTTGCGCATACTTACCTGCAACACCTGTTGTATTGTCAGTAGCTTGCTGATACTTACCATCTAATTCAAGTCCGTTAAAAGACGTCATTACACCAGCATAAATACCAGCATGTTCGTCTGCTCCGTCTGAATAAGAAGGTGAAGTCATGAAAGCCATTGCAACAAGCGCAAGGATCATATTTTTTAATGTTTTCATTTTACTTCCTTATTAATTATTAGTTATTTTTAAAAATAATATGAATACAATTAAGAGATTCTTCAGCTTAAGTAAAACAAAAAAGGCTGGTGATATAGGCAGCCGCCAAGATGGCTAAATTAATGAGGTATTATAAGGCTTTTTATGTTGCATTTATACAACACAATAAAACTAAATTTTTTAAGAAAGTTGAAATATCCTTGATTTTTAAGGGTTTTTTAATGAATTGAATTCTAAAAAATAGCCGATGGTTTTTGTCTTTTCTTTAGAATTTTTGACTTAGCTTCTATGTTAAGTAGGCCTACTTCCTTAGGTTTTAAGTTTTTTAGATTTTGGACAAGTTTTAAAAATCTTTTAGATTCTTTACTAGTAATAATTCCATCAGTTAGCATATTAAATTTATTAATATAATCGGCTCTTCTAAATGGTCTTTGGCCGCTTGGATGAGCGTCTGCAACCGACTTCTCTTCAATAATTTTTTTTCCATTTTTGAGATAAATAATTACCTTTCCTCCAAAACATTTTTTTGCTGGATCTTGATCGTGGTATCTTTTAGTCCATTCTTGATCTTCAAAAGTTTTAATTTTTTGCCACAATTCTACTGTGCTTTTTCTATTGGCTCTCTCTGGAGTGTACGATTTTACGTGATGCCAATCACCATCTTCTAAAGCAACAGCAAAAATATACATTATGGAATGATCTAAAGTCTCTCTACTAGCTTTTGGGTCCATTTTTTGAGGATCGTTTGCGCCAGTCCCAATCACATAATGTGTGTGATGACTTGTGTGTATTTCAATACTCGAAACTTCTGAAACATTTCCTATTTTTTTATGTAAGCTTCTTGCTAGATCAATTAGTGCTTGTGATTGATATTCTGCGGAGTGTTCTTTGGTGTAAGTTTCTAAAATTGCTTTTTTCTCCTCATTTTTCTCTGGCAATGGAATTGTATATTCAGCATCTTTCCCTGATAAAACATATGCTATGACACTATCTTCACCTTCATATATAGGGCTAGGTGCTCCTTCGCCTCTCATACATCTATCAACTGCTTCGATAGCTAGTTTTCCTGCATGAGCAGGTGCAAAAGCTTTCCAGCTTGAAATTTCTCCCTTTCTCGATTGTCTTGTTGAGATTGTAGTATGTAAGGCTTGTTGTACTGACTGAAAAATTTTTTCTGTGTTTAATTTTAATAAGGTTCCTAATCCTGCGGCAACACTTGGTCCTAGATGAGCTATATGATCTATTTTGTGCTCATGCAGGCAAATCCCTTTGACTAGGTTTACTTGAACTTCATAACCCGTAAGTATACCTCTAATTATATCAGTGCCACTACACCTAGTCTGCTGAGCAACAGCTATGATAGGAGGAATATTGTCTCCTGGATGAGAATAGTCAGCTGCCAAAAATGTATCATGATAATCGAGTTCTCTTACTGCGGTACCATTTGCCCAGGCAGCCCATTCACAATCAAATTTATATCTTGAACTTAAACCAAATATTGATGCGCCTTTTTTTCTAGGATGAGCCAAAGCCATTTCTCTCGCAGAGATCACAGGTTTTCTATTTAAAGAAGCTATAGCTACAGAAGCATTATCAATTATTCTATTAATTACCATATCGATAGAGTCAGATCCCGGCCTAGACTTATCAGATGCTATTTCAGCAATTTTCCATGCTAATTGATCCTCTTTTTTTAAATTTGATGATGAAGGGTGTACTTTAACTTTAATGTTTCTCATTAAATTAATTCAACATATTTCTTAGAACATATTGAAGTATTCCTCCATTCTTATAATATTCAATTTCATTTTCAGTATCTATTCTGCACAAAGTTTTTATTTTTTTACTTGTGCCATCTTTATATTTTATTTCACAAGAAAGCTCTTCTCTTGGTTTAACTCCTTTGTCGATGTTAATTAAAGTAATTAATTCTGCTCCAGTTATATTTAATTTTTTTCTATCAAAACCCTCTTTAAATTGTAATGGCAATACACCCATTCCTACTAAATTAGACCTATGAATTCTCTCAAAACTTTCAGCTATAACAGCTTTTATTCCCAATAGTTTTGTGCCTTTAGCTGCCCAATCTCTTGATGAACCTGTTCCATATTCTTTTCCAGCAATTACTACCAAGTCGTTATTTCTTTTTTTATACTCCATAGCTGCTTCGTAAACACTCATAACTTTTCCATCAGGTTGAAGAGTTGTATAACCTCCCTCTGTATTTGGCGCCATCTCATTTCTAATTTTAATATTTCCAAAAGTTCCTCTCATCATAACTTCATGGTTTCCTCTCCTTGCGCCATATGAATTAAAATCTTTTTGTTGGATTTGGTGTTCCATAAAGTATTCCCCTGTAGGACTATCCTTTTTGATACTTCCTGCGGGTGAAATATGGTCTGTTGTAACAGTATCACCTAATAATAAAAGTATTCTAGCGTCATTTATTGCTTTAAACCCTTCTGGTTTATCTGGAAGATCGTCAAAAAACGGTGGTCTTTTAACATATGTAGAATTTTCTTCCCAATTATAAATATCACTATCAGATGTATTGATTTCTCTCCACTCTTTTGGTCCCTCTGAAACATTTGAATATCTTTTTTTGAACATATCCGAGTTAAGAGAAGATAATATTATATCTTCAATTTCTTTATTGCTAGGCCAGATATCTTTTAAGAAAACATCTTTTCCGTTTTTATCTTTTCCGAGTGCTGATTTATATAAATCAAAGTTCATATTACCCGCCAAAGCGTAGGCGACAACTAATGGTGGGGAAGCTAGGTAATTTGCTTTCACATCTGGATTTATTCTACCCTCAAAATTTCTATTACCTGATAAAACTGAAACAGCATATAAATCATTTTTATTTATTGCGTCTGAAATATTTTTGTTTAAAGGTCCAGAGTTTCCAATACAAGTTGTACAGCCGTATCCAACTAGATTAAAACCTAGTTCATCTAAATACTTGTTTAATCCAGCTTTTTCTAAATAATCAGTTACTACTTGCGAGCCTGGCGCTAAAGAAGTTTTTACCCATGGTTTAACATTTAATCCTTTTTCATAAGCTTTTTTAGCTAAAAGACCTGCTCCAATTAAAACGTTTGGATTAGAAGTATTTGTGCAAGAAGTTATAGCAGCAATAACAATATCTCCATCTTTTAATTTGAAATCTGATTCTTCAACTTTTGACTCAACTGCGCTGGTTCTCTTAGTGTTTTCTTTATAAACTTTAGCAAATGCTTTTGAGGCTTCAGTTAAAAATACCTTGTCTTGAGGTCGCTTAGGTCCTGATATGCTTGTCTCAACAGTATTTACATCTAAAGACACGGTGTCTGTAAACACAACATCTTTACTTGACCACAAACCTTGTTCTTTAGAATATTTTTCTACAAGAGAAATTGTTTCTTCGTCCCTACCTGAAAGTTTTAAATATTTTAAAGACTCTTCATCAACTGGGAAGAAGCCACACGTTGCACCATATTCAGGGGCCATATTAGCAATTGTTGCTCTATCTGCTAGTGTTAAATTTTTTAAACCATCCCCGTAAAACTCTACAAATTTTCCGACTACTCCTTTTTTTCTTAATATTTCAACAATTGTTAGAACTAGGTCAGTTGCTGTCGTTCCTTCTTTAAGTTTGCCTTTTAATTCAACTCCCACTACTTCTGGTATGAGCATTGAAATAGGTTGGCCTAACATTGCTGCCTCTGCTTCAATTCCTCCAACTCCCCAGCCTAAAACTGATAATCCATTAACCATTGTTGTATGGCTATCCGTCCCTACAAGAGTATCTGGATAAGCATATAAATCATCTCCATTTTTCGAAGACCAAACAACTTTTGATAAATATTCTAGATTTACTTGGTGACAAATACCTGTTCCTGGTGGAACAACTCTAAAATTATTGAATGCTTTTTGCCCCCATTTTAAAAATGAGTACCTTTCCCCGTTTCTTGAAAATTCTCTTTCAACATTTTGTTCGAATGATTTGCCTGATGCGTATTCGTCTACCATTACTGAGTGATCAATTACCAAGTCAACTGTTGATAATGGATTAATTTTTTCAGGATCTTTATTTTTATCTTTAACTGCGTCTCTCATTGCTGCTAAATCAGCTACTGCAGGAATGCCTGTATAATCCTGCATTAAAACTCTAGCTGGTCTGTAAGCAATTTCAGTATTTGATTTTCTGCTTTTTAACCACTCTTTTAAAGCTAAGATTTGTTTTTTCTCTACAGTTAATTCATCCTCAAATCTTAAAAGATTTTCTAATAAAACCTTAAGAGATTTAGGAAGTTTTGAAATGCCGTCTAGTCCATTTTTTTCAGCTTTTTTTAAACTAAAAATTTTATATTCTTTTCCAGATGATTTAATTTTATCTAAAGATTTAAAAGAATTTTTGCTATTAAAATTCATGAACTATACATAGAACAAAATTACACAAACGATAAGCAAAAAAGACATAATATAGTTAAAATTTTTAATAAATTGATCGCTTGTGGCAAATTCTCTCATGTATTTTCCCATCAAGCACCACGCTGTTTGGCTTCCTACTGCCATTAAAAACCAAACTATTGTAAGAATAATTGAGTCTCTTAAGTAATTATTTTCAGTATCAATAAACAAAGAAATAGAAGTCAAACCAACTATTATACTTTTTGGGTTAATAAATTGAAAAAAAAATGTATTTAAAAAAGTGACTGGTTTAGGTTCAATTTTGTTATTAACTTTTTTACCAAATGAAAGTTTATAAGCCATATACAATAAATAAATTGATCCTAAAATTTTAATTATTGTTTGAATTATTTGGTATTTTTGAAATATGGCTACTGATCCAACTTGCAAAAGAATAATCAATATTGTCCATCCAATAATAACTCCTAACATTGTTGGGATTGCTTTTCTAAAACCAAAATTAAAAGCAGTGTATGAAGTCATAATATTATTAGGACCTGGTGAAAAAGCGGTGGCAATACCAAATAAAATAAGAGGAATTAGTTGAGGTAACATTAGGCTATATCTAATCCATTTTCAGTTTTTTGAGAAGGGTGTACTAGAACAACTTTTCCATCTTTTTCAATAGCTCCTAGAATTAAAACTTCTGAAACAATGCCTGCGATATTTTTAGATTGAAAATTGCAAACTCCAATTACTTGTTTTCCAATTAAATTTTCTAAGTTGTAATAATCTGTAATTTGAGCAGAAGATTGCTTAATACCAATTTCTTTTCCAAAGTCAACTCTTACTACCAAAGAAGGTTTTCTAGCTTTTTCATTTTTTTTTACTTCTAATACTGTTCCAACTTTTATTTTAACTTTTTTAAAATCGTCATATGTAATATTCATAATTTTCCTTTCATAAAAAAAGGGGGCCTAAGCCCCCTTTTGAATTAATCAAGCAATATGATTACAGTTGTTTGTAATTTCCTTTGCTCCATTCATAGAATACATAACCTGGTAAACTTACGTCACCTTTTTTATCAAAAGATAATTCACCAAGTACGGTATTGAATTTACCTTTTTTCATAACTTTCAATACTTTTTTGTAGTCAGTTGAACCTGCTTGTGTAGCAGCTTGCTCGAAAACCTGAAGTGCAGCATAAGAATAAAGAACGTAACCTTCTGGCTCAATGCCTGCGGCTTTAAACTTTTTAACTAATGGTGCAGCTTCGGGATTATTTCTTGGATCTGGTGAGAAAGTCATTAAAGTACCTTCACCCGCATTACCAGTAATGTCCCAATATTCAGCTGTTACTAATGCATCTCCACTTATTAATTTAGTGCTCATACCTTGGTCTCTCATTTGTCTTACAATTAAACCAGCTTCTGTATGATAACCACCTAAGTAGATAGCTTCAATATTATTAGATTTAAGTTTAGATACTAATGCAGAGTAATCTTTTTCACCAGCAGTGATAGCCTCGTACATAGCAGCTTTAAGACCGGCTTTCTTCATGTTCTTTCTTGTAGCGTCTGCTAAACCTTTTCCGTAAGCAGTTTT
>CETI01068605.1_pt1 | contig 32767 bp, 34 predicted proteins | sample 361441 | NCBI WGS metagenome assembly CETI01 (sample SAMEA2622478, study PRJEB7988) | marine metagenome | biome: marine biome (ENVO:00000447); feature: deep chlorophyll maximum layer (ENVO:xxxxxxxx); material: "saline water (ENVO:00002010), including plankton (ENVO:xxxxxxxx)" | depth 90 m | reverse complement strand
GAAGCTCCAGCAGAAGAAGATTCGTCAGAAAAAGATTCGTCAGAAAAAGATTCTGAATAATCTTAAAATTTATTTTTTAAATTTATAAGTCAAGTTCTTACTTGATTATGAATGAATCAGAATTTTACTACTTAGGAAAAATAACCCGAAAGTTTAGCTTTAAAGGTGAACTAATATTATTTTTAGATACCGATTCTCCATCGCTATATTATGATTTAAATATGGCATATCTGAAAATAAACGGAAGCTTCATTCCATATTTTATTTCTAAAATCTCAAAATATAAAAATAATAGTGTAAGAATTAGATTTGAAGATGTACATAACGAAGACATGGCTTCAGAACTTATAAATAAACAAGTTTTTTTACCTCTGAAGTCACTTGCTAAACTTGATGGTAACAAATTTTATTATCATGAAATAAAAGGATATGAAGTATTTGATAAAACTCTTGGTGAAATTGGAGTCATAGATGATATCAATGATCAAACTTCTCAACATTTATTTGTAATTAAAAAGGATAATAAAGAAATTCTAATCCCATTAAATGATGATTTTATTATAGAAGTAGATAGAAATAATAGAATTATAAAAATGAATCTTCCAGATGGTTTAATAAAACTTTATATTTGAATTAATGAATCCCAATTTCAAAGTTCATAATGACATTACATTAGCGGAAACTCTTCCCGCTAAGTTTTATAAAGATAAATTAATGTTTGAATCAATTAAGAACAAAATTTTTCTTAAATGCTGGCATTGGATTGGTGATTCAAAAGAACTTGGTGAAGAAAATATTATTAAGCCTATTAATGTTTTACCAGAATTTTTAGATGAGCCAATTTTATTAACAAGACCTGAAAAAAAACAAATTAAATGTTTTTCGAATGTATGCACTCATAGAGGAAATATCCTTATTGATAAGAAATGTAAATCAAGAAAAATTACATGTAAGTATCATGGTAGAAAATTTAATAATAAAGGTGAATTTGAATTTATGCCTGAATTTAACGAAACTAAAAATTTCCCAAGAGATTGTGATAATCTACATAGCTTTCAGCTTTTTTCTTGGCATTCACTGCTTTTTGTAGGGTTTAACCCAGATTATAAAATTGAATCTATTTTTAAAAAGATTAATAAACGAGTTTCATTTTTACCATTAGAAAATATTGAATTATTTGAGGATTTTTCTAAAGATTACGTAATCGATGCTAATTGGGCATTATATTGTGATAATTACTTAGAAGGTTTTCATGTTCCTTTTGTACACAAAGATCTAAACGAAGTATTAGACTATAATAATTATGATACTGAAGTTGATGAATATTTCAATCTTCAAATCGGATATTCAAAAAATCAAAATGAGTGTTTTGAAATTCCAAAAAATCATCAAGATTATGGGAAAAAAATAGCTGCCTATTATTATTGGCTATTTCCTAATTTGATGTTAAATTTCTATCCATGGGGAATATCAGTTAATTTAGTTTGCCCTATCAATACAACCAAAACAAAGATATTATTCAGATCTTATGTGTTTGATAAATCTAAACTAAATCTTGGGGCTAGTGGAGATTTAGATAAAGTTGAAATGGAGGATGAAGAAATAGTACAAAGCGTCCAGAAAGGTATAAATTCTTCTTTTTATAATACCGGAAGGTTTTCACCTACAAAAGAAAAAGGGGTTCACCATTTTCATTCATTGATATCAGACTTTTTAAATAAGAAATAAAGGTTAAAAAAATTTAATCTTAGAATTCCATTATTTAAATTTGTAAAAAAATTTAATTATGAAACCTGATTTGTTTGAAGCTCCAGATTATTATAACCTTGATGACCTTCTTACTGATGAACACAAATTGATTAGAGATTCAGCAAGAGAATGGGTAAAAAAATCTGTTTCTCCTATTATCGAAGAATATGCACAAAACGCTAAATTTCCAAAACACTTAATTAATGAATTAGCAGATGTAGGTGCGTTTGGTCCATATATTCCTGAAGAATACGGTGGCCCTGGTCTAGATCAAATTTCCTATGGACTTATAATGCAAGAAATAGAAAGAGGAGATTCTGGAATAAGATCGACAGCTTCTGTTCAATCATCATTAGTTATGTTTCCAATTTGGAAGTATGGGAGTGAGGAGCAAAAAAAGAAATTTTTACCAAAATTAGCTACTGGAGAATTTATGGGATGCTTTGGCCTTACAGAACCTGACCATGGATCCAATCCAGGGGGTATGACAACCAATTTTAAAGATGAAGGAGATTATTATCTTCTTAATGGAGCAAAGTTATGGATTTCCAATTCTCCGTTTGCCGACATTGCTATAGTTTGGGCAAAAAACGAAGAAGGTAGAATTCATGGATTGATTGTTGAAAGGGAAATGGAAGGTTTTTCAACTCCTGAAACTCATAATAAATGGTCACTACGAGCAAGTTCAACTGGTGAGTTAATTTTTAACAATGTTAAGGTCCCTAAAGAAAATTTACTTCCAAATAAATCTGGTCTAGGAGCTCCACTTGGATGTCTTGATTCAGCTAGATATGGAATTGCATGGGGTGCAATTGGGGCTGCAATGGATTGTTATGATACAGCCCTTAGATATAGTAAAGAAAGAATTCAATTTGGCAAACCAATTGGTGGATTTCAACTACAGCAGAAGAAATTAGCAGAAATGATAACCGAAATTACCAAAGCTCAACTTTTAGCTTGGAGGTTAGGTACTTTAAAGAATGAAGGGAAAGCAACTTCTGCACAAATTTCAATGGCAAAAAGAAATAATGTTGAAATGGCAATTAAAATTGCTCGTGAAGCTAGACAAATTTTAGGCGGAATGGGAATCACAGGTGATTACTCAATAATGAGACATATGATGAACTTAGAAAGTGTTATCACCTATGAGGGGACTCATGATATACATTTACTAATAACAGGTCTTGATATTACAGGTTTAAACGCATTTAAGTAAGTTAAAATGAACATAGATTATATTCAAAATAAAATTAATAATCACAGGGAAAAACTACTTGAGCATAAGTTATACTCAAAGATTGAAGCAATTGAAGACCTGCGTGTATTCACTGAAAACCATATTTACGCAGTGTGGGACTTTATGTCATTATTAAAAGCCTTACAAATACAATTAACGTGTACAAAAACCCCATGGGTTCCAAACAACAATTCACAAACTGCATATTTAATTAATGAAATTGTATTAGCTGAAGAAACTGATGTAAATCAAGCAGGTCAAAGAAAAAGCCATTATGAGTTATATTTAGATGCTATGATGGATATTGGAGCCGAAATAGAAGGTCCAACTAAAATAATTAATGAAATTGCTAAATCCGATAATATTTTTAATTGTATTGATAGTTTAAATATTCATCCTAATATTAAAGAATTTCTAAATTTTACTTTTTCTGTCATTGATGAAGGTAAACCTCATAAAATAGCTGCTATATTTACATTTGGTAGAGAAAATTTAATTCCTAATATGTTTAATGAAATTCTTAGAGAGTTTGAAAAAAACATTACGAATGTAGATATTTCTAAGCTCATATATTACTTTGAAAGACATATCGAATTAGACGAAGACGAACACGGGCCAATGGCGCTAGAAATGGTCTCTCATCTAGCTCATAATGATTCGAAAAAATGGGATGAGATAGAAAAAATTTCAATTGAAGCATTAGAAAAAAGAATTTTACTTTGGGATGCTATAGATGACCAGATTAAAAATAAATCCTGGTCAGAACAAAGAGACTCAAATAACGAAACATATTCTTTAAATTATAATACTTGAAGAGCAAATATCGATTTTGAGAATAGCAAAATACTGCAATTCATCAATAAGTTACTTAATAGATTTTACAACTGAACCTTCTGCTTTTTTCAAAGATCCATCAAAACCTTCAACACCTGATACTGTTGTATATTTCAAAATAAATTTTTTATCGGGATTAATTATTTTAAATGCTGCCTGACACATTAATGCTGCCTCATGAAATCCACATAATATTAAGTTTAACTTTCCTGGATAAGTGTTGATATCACCTATTGCAAAAATTCCAGGAATATTGGTTTGATAATCAAGAGAATTATTTACTAAAATTGAATTTTTTTGAATTTCTAAACCCCAATCTGCAATCGACCCAAGTTTAGGAGTTAAACCAAATAATGGAATAAAGAAATCAGCATTAATTTCAATCTCCTTGTCATTGCTTTTAATAAATACTTTCTCCAAATTATTTGAACCTTCTAATTTAAATACTTCCGCAGGAGTAATTAAATCAATTTTATTATTATCCTTTAAATCCTGTACTTTATCTACTGAATCATTAGCTCCTCTAAATTCATTTCTTCGATGAACCAACGTTACTCTTTTTGCTATTTTTGACAATTCAATAGTCCAATCTAAGGCTGAATCACCACCACCAGAAAGAACAACATTTTTATCTTTAAAAATATTAGGTTCTCTAACAAAATATAAAACACCTTTATCTTCAAAATTTTCAATTCCCTGAAAATTTGGTTTTCGGGGTTGAAATCCACCTAATCCACCTGCAATTACTACAATTGGGGCATTGTGTAATGTACCCTTATCAGTAATTACATTAAAGGTTCCATCCTTTTGTTTTACAAGTTTTTCTGCTTTTTCCCCTAAGGTAAAACCTGGTTCGAATTGCCTACACTGTTTTATGAGATTTTTTATCAAATCCCCTGCTAATATTTCTGGATATCCCGGAATATCATATATAGGTTTTTTTGGATATAATTCAATACATTGACCACCAGGTTTAGGAAGAATATCTATTAAATGGCATTTCATTTTGAGTAAACCAGCCTCAAAAACTGAAAATAATCCAACAGGGCCAGCCCCAATTATCAATATATCTGTTTTTATCATTCTAGATTTCCTCTACACTAATAACCTTCTGAATTTCAGGAACATGTTTTTTTATAATCATCTCGACACCTGATTTTAGAGTCATTTGATTCACAGTACATGTTGAACATGCACCCTCGAATTTTACCTTAACAGTATTGTCTTCAACACCAATCAAAGAAATATTTCCACCATCGTTTTTAAGAAATGGTCTTATTTCTTCAAGTGCATTTTCAATATTATCTAATAATGTTTTTTTCATTTTTATTTACTGACTGCAGAACAACCTGCCATTGTTGTGATTTTTAAAATCTCTGAAGGTGGTAAATCTTTATTTCTTTTTACTAACTCAGAAACCAAGTTTTTTGCAATTTCTTGGAAAGTTAGTGAAATTTTAGAATTTTCTTGCAATGATGCAGGATGTCCGTAATCTGAAGCTTCTCTTATACTTTGTACAATCGGAACTTCACCAAGAAATTTAACCTGCATATCATCAGATAAGTTTTTGGCACCATCTTTACCAAAGATATAATATTTATTTTCCGGCAACTCAAAAGGAGTAAAAAATGCCATATTTTCAACCAATCCCAAAACTGGAACATTTATACTCTTTTGATTAAACATAGCTATCCCTTTTCTCGCATCGGCTAATGCAATATTTTGAGGGGTGCTAACAATAACGCTACCTGTTACAGGTAATGCCTGGAGAATGCTTAAATGAATATCACCCGTTCCTGGTGGCAAATCAACTAAAAGAAAATCTAATTCTCCCCACGTAGCATCAAAAATCATTTGATTTAAAGCCTTGGAAGCCATTGGACCTCTCCAAATTACAGCTTGATCAGGTTTTGTAAAAAAACCTATTGACAGTATTTTTACTCCATAACTTTCAACTGGCTGCATCTTACTTTTACCTTGAACATTTACACTAAGTGGTTTTGCATTAACAATATCAAACATAATCGGAATAGAAGGGCCGTATATATCTGCATCAAGTATACCTACTTTAAATCCCATTTTTGTTAGACTAATGGCAATGTTTGACGTAACTGTAGATTTACCTACTCCTCCTTTTCCAGAAGCTATAGCTATAATATTATTAATTCCCTGAATAGGCTTACCTTTGATTTGATTCTGGGGAGGAGATAATTTTTCGACTTTAAAATTAAATTTGATATTTAACTCTTCATTGATATTCTTGCTAATTTCAGATTTAATAGAATTTTCAATATTTTTTTTAGATTGAAGAGTTGGATTAGTTGTAGAAATATCAATCAATAACTCACTTCCAAAAATGTTAATATTTACAATTTTAAAATCATTTTTTTTGACTTTTTCTATAATTGAGATAATATTTTTCTTTGATATTTCCACTTGAAAATTTTTTACAAATATACGTTGAATTCAAAAAAATTAACAGAATTAGTCTAAATCTTTCGAGGGATCCCAAACTACGTTTTCAAAATCTAAAACTGTATTTTCAAAAATTTTAACCCCTTCACTCTCAAGTAAATCCTTCATTAAATTTGTGCCTGCAAAATGATGTTTTCCGGTTAACAAACCATTTCTATTAACAACTCTATGAGCAGGAACATCTTGTAAATTGTGAGATGCATTCATTGCATAACCTACAACCCTTGAACTTCCAACTGAGCCTAAGTAATTGGCTATTAAACCATAGGTAGTTACCCTTCCTGGTGGTATTAATTTAACTATACTATATACTTTGTCAAAAAAACTTTTTCTAACACTCATGTTATTTATTGACCCTAAAATTGATAAACGTTATTGGCTTATTATATTCAAGGAATTTATTTTCGTAGAAAGTTTTAATTTCAGTAACATTTTTCGGCGAACCAGATGAATTGTAGATATCATGATTTGAATATATTAATTCTAAATATTCAGTACTTCTTATTAACCCAAGCATATAACCATGTAAAAACTCACTATCAGTCTTTAAATTAATAATTCCTTTATCAATTATTATTTTTTTATACGCTTCAATAAATTTTAAGTTCACTATTCTGTGCTTTTCTCTTTTTAGTTTTATTTGTGGGTCTGGAAAAGTTATCCAAATTTCAGAAACTTCATTATCTTCAAATACCTTGTCAATTAATTCAATTTGAGTTCTCAGGAAAACCACATTATTGATGTTGTTTTCAATTGAATTTTTAGCTCCTTGCCAAAATCTTGCACCCTTGATATCGACACCAATAAAATTTTTATTTGGATTTGCTTTAGCCAGAGCAACGGAATATTCTCCTTTTCCGCATCCTAATTCTAAAATTATAGGGTTATTATTTTTAAAAATCAATTTATTCCATTTCCCTTTTTGAGGGAAATTATTATTAACCAAGTCATCCCTTTTAGGCTGAATTACATTTTTAAAAGTTAAATTTTCAGTAAACCTTCTTAATTTATTCTTACTCCCCAATAGACATTATTTGAATAGTTAAACTGATTTTTTAAGAGTAAAAGAAAATTCACTTCCAATTCCTAAAGTTGATTGAACATAAATATTTTCATTGTGTGCATCAACAATATGTTTCACAATAGCTAAACCTAATCCAGAACCTCCATGATTTCTGCTTCTACTTTCATCAACTCTAAAGAATCTTTGAAAAAGTCTTGGCATATTTTCTTGACTTATTCCTTCTCCATTGTCGTTAACTTTTATTGAAATCTTATTGTTATCAGATTCAAAACTTATCTCTGTAGTACCTTTTTCAGAACCATAATTTATGGAATTTGTTATTAGATTTATAAGCACCTGTTGAATTCTATTACGATCAGCATCGACTAACATTATATCATTATAATCTTTATCAAAAACAATTTTAATTCCTTTTTTAGCTGCAGTAATTTCTAAATCTTCTATGACTTCTAAGGTCAATTTTAATAAATCAAATGAGGTGATTTCTAATTTTAGAGTAGAAGACTCTAACTGTGTAATTAAATCTAAATCTTTTATAATGTAGGTTAGTCTGTCAACACTTTTATCAGCCTTTTTTAAATACTTTTCTAATAAATTCTTGTCTTCAAGTGCTCCGTCTAACAAATTAGATATATAGCCCTGAATTGAGAATAGCGGTGTTTTCAATTCATGAGCAACATTTCCTACAAACTCTTTTCTATAATCGCCCTCTCTTCTTAAGTTTTCTATTTCTTCTCTCTTTAATTTCACAAAGTCACCTAAGTCTTCTATAAAAGAATTCATGTCAGGTTCAATACTTGAAGTAGATATTAACGAATCCGTTTCAAATTCTAAATCCTTATATATTTTTTTGACTCTTTCAATAAACATCTTTTTAAATCTAACCTGAACGACTATAAAACTCATAAAAAAAATGGCGAGAGAAGATAAAACAGATTGATGAGAAAATGATAAATTTTCAAAATTGATTATCACATAACTTCCAACAGTAATATATACAGCTGACATTAGTGAAAATTTGTAAGAATTATAATTGGAAGGCATTAAGTAACAAATTTATAGCCAACTCCCTTGATTGTTTTAAAATATGAATCTCCTATTTTTTCTCTCAACTTTCTTATGTGAACATCAATAGTTCTGTCACCTACTACAACTTCTTTACCCCAAACTGATTCTAAAATAAATTCTCTTTTAAAGACTTTACCAGGCTTTGAACATAACAAAAATAATAATTCAAATTCTTTTTTTGGTAATGATAGTTCATTTCCTTCAATTATAAGCTTGTAGGTGTTCCTATCGATTGTCATATTTTCAAAATTAATAACATCTTTATCTTCAGAATTACTTCTCCTTAGTAAAGATTTTATTTTACTTTTTAAAACCCTAGGTTTTATAGGTTTTGTTATATAATCATCTGCACCAGCATTAAAACCAGCTATTTGACTATAATCCTCACCTCTAGCAGAAAGAAAAGTTATTATAGTATCTCCAATTTCAGAATCATTTCTTATAATCTCACAGGCTTCAATACCATCCATTTGAGGCATCATAACATCAAGAATTATCAAAGTAGGATTAATTTTTCTTGCCAAGTCTATCGCTTCGATCCCATTAGCCGCAGTGTAAACAGAGTATCCTTCATTTATAAGTGTATAAGAGATAATCTCAAGAATATCTGGCTCGTCATCAACTAAAAGGATTTTAAATTTTTTTAAGCTCAATGGTGATTTACAATTTTTACAAATTTAAAAAAGTTTATTTTGAAACAGCTTAAATTAAATATTTAAACCATTCAAATAATTAGTCGAAGATTTCTTTATAAAGTTAATATCAATCACTTATTTTTAAGCTATGGTTAATTTTCATCAAATATTTAATATTTCTGACGATTTAGACTTTAAAAAACACTGCCTGAAAATATTTAATTTTCAATACAACAATAATGTTGTATATAGAGAATTTTGCAATTTAATTTACAAAAACCCTGAAAAAATTAAGGAAGTAAATGAAATTCCCTTTTTACCAATCTCTTTTTTCAAAACCAAAAAAATATTGTCTACAAATAATTATGAAAAAGTTTTTTACAGTAGTGGTACTAGTAAAAAAATTAGAAGCAAGCACTATATTTCAAGGATAGAATTATATGAAAAATCTTTTTTAACAAACTTTATTCATAATTACGGTAAGCCAGAAGAATACAATATTATCGGTCTACTTCCAAACTATTTAGAAAATTCCAATTCTTCACTTATATACATGGTTGAAAAATTAATCAAATTTTCAAAATCGAATAATAGTGGATTTTATATGAGAGATTTTGATAAACTTTCTGAAAAATTAATTAAACTGGAGAAAAAGAAAGAAAAGACAATTTTAATTGGAGTTTCATATGCTCTGCTTGATCTAATCAGCTATAAAAAATTTAAGTTGAAAAATACAATAGTAATGGAAACAGGTGGTATGAAGGGTCAAAGAAAAGAAATGGTAAAAAGTGAATTGCATGAAAAACTTAAAATAGGATTTGGAGTCAGCAAAATACATAGTGAATACGGAATGACAGAATTACTATCTCAGGCATATTCTAAGGGTGAAGGAATCTTTGAATCTCCTCCTTGGATGAAAGTTATTATCAGAGATATAAACGATGCTCAAAATTTAAATTTTAATAAAACATCCGGAGCAATAAACATAATTGATTTGGCAAATATTAATTCCTGTAGCTTTATAGCAACAGATGATATGGGAAGATATATAGATAACTCTAAATTTGAAGTAGTTGGAAGAATAGATAATAGTGATATTAGAGGATGTAACCTTCTAATATAATTAACCAATACCCTTTATAATAAAAGTCTTCTTCTTTCCTCTGTTAATTACAACATATTTGTTTTTTATAAAATCTTTTTCAGATACCAAATAATTTTGATCTACTTTAACTTTATTAACTGCAATTGAGTTTTCACTCAAAGATCTTCTAGCTTCTGAACTGGAAGCTAAAAATCCTGATTTTTCGTGAAGAAGTTTAATAATTTCTATACCTGAATTGAATTCGTTTATATCAATCTCACACATCTCAACCCCTTCAAAAATATCTAGAAATAAAGATTCATCAACTTTATTAATATCACTTAAAAAGTTTTTACTAAATAAAACTGTTGATGCTTTAATTGCATTTTCTAGTTCATTTTTGCTGTGAACCATCATTGTAACTTCAGAAGCCAGAGTTTTTTGCAATAATCTTAGATGAGGTTCAATCTCATGATCAGAAATAATCTTTTCTATACTATTTTGATCTAAAAAAGTAAAAATCTTAATATAATTTTTTGCATCTTCATCTGACGTATTCAACCAATACTGATAAAACTTATAAACAGATGTTTTATTAGAATCTAACCAAATATTTCCACCCTCAGATTTTCCAAATTTTGAACCATCAGATTTTGTTATAAGTGGACATGTAAGAGCATATCCTTTTTGACTATCAATTCTTCTAATTAGCTCCATTCCTGTAGTAATATTACCCCATTGATCACTACCTCCCATTTGAATTGAACAATTATTATTTCTACTAAGAAACAGAAAATCAAAACCTTGAACAAGCTGATAAGTAAACTCTGTAAAACTCATTCCTGTTCCGGATTCTGAATTAATTCTGTTTTTTACAGAGTCCTTAGACATCATATAATTAACAGTAATGTGTTTTCCTACATCCCTAATAAAATCTAAAAAAGAAAAATCTTTCATCCAATCATAGTTGTTTAGAATAAGTGCATGATTAGATAATTTTTTATCAAATGATAAAAATTGAGAAAGTTGTTCCTTTATTCCTTCTTGATTATTTTTTAAAGTAGTCTCATCTAGTAAATTTCTCTCTGCAGATTTTCCGGATGGATCACCTATCATTCCTGTAGCACCACCAACAAGAGCAATCGGTTGATGTCCACTTTTTTGAAAATGAGCTAGTAACATTATTGGAACCAAACTTCCTATGTGTAATGAATCTGAAGTCGGATCAAAACCTATATAGGCAGATCTTATATTTTGACTTAAATGCTCTTGAATTCCGGGTGTTGAATCATGAATTAAACCACGCCATTTTAGTTCATCAATGAAATTACCCATTTTGCATTTTATTAATGTTAGTGAAAGATACTTTAATTTTTTAAGATTTTAGAATTTAATTCTGAAGCCTTTGGATCAGATAATTTATTTTTCTTTTTTTCCTCTTGATTGATCTCTTTACTCCTTTTTGCTCTATCCTTCCTGTAATTTTCTATACTATCAACGATTGATTGTCTATTAATTTCTAATTTTTGTAAAACATTTTCATAGATAGATAAATACTTTTCTAAATCTTTTGAATAGTATTCATTACTTAAGACAAATTGTAAACTATCAATTCCGTATTTATTAAGAATATACTTTTTAGGCTTCATGCCGTTATTTTCTAATATTCTTTTATTTATGCCTTTCGATACACTAATCAAGGACATGTCATAAATAATATCAATCATTTCTTGTTCAGATATTAAATCTTTAGGAATTTCATTATCATCACTAACAAAACTACATGAGTTTAAAAAAAATAATATTAAAAAAAGTTTTTTCATCTGTTAAATTCGATTTTTTGACCCATTTTAGATTCTACTATCACTCCATCTTTAAAAACAGTATTTCCATTTACAATAGTGTGCAGAACTCTAGATTTAAATGTTGTGTCTTCAAAGGGTGACCAATTGCATTTATATATTAAATTCTCTTTGGAAACCTTCCACGGATTATTTAGATTAAATATTACTAAATCTGCATAATAACCCTCTTTTAGATAACCTCTTTTATTCACATCAAATAATATGGCAGGATTATGACACATTTTTTGGATTATAGTTTCAAGTGATATCTTTCCATTATGGTGAGCTTCAAGTATCGAAACTAATGAATGTTGAACTAGGGGGCCTCCTGAGGGACATGAGGTGTAAGGATTTTGTTTTTCTTCAATTGTATGAGGAGCATGATCAGTCGCAATAACATCAATCAAATCATTATTTAGTGCTTTCCATAATTTATCTCTATCATTTGCCGATTTAATCGAGGGATTCCACTTTATTTTGGAGCCATATTTATCATAATCTTGATCACAAAAAGTGAGATGATGTATACAAACTTCAGATGTTATTTTTTTTTCTTTTAATGGAATTGTGTTAGAAAATAGTTCAAGTTCTCTTGCTGTTGAAAGATGAAAAACATGTAATCTAGCACCTGTTTTTTTAGCAAGACTAACTGCCATACTTGATGAGATAAAACATGCTTCTTCACTTCTAATTATTGGATGGTAATTTATAGGAATATCATTACCAAATGTGTCAACATGAAGCTTTAAATTATTTTTTACTGTTTGTTCATCCTCACAGTGAACAGCAATCGGAATTTCTACATTTGAAAATATTTTTTCGAGGGAATCTAAATCATCTACTAACATATTTCCTGTAGATGAACCAAGAAACAATTTAACAGCAGGAATTTCACAAATATTTGTTCTTAATATTTCATCTATGTTTGAATTGGTACCACCAAACATAAATGCATAATTTGCTATTGAAGAGTCATTGGCAATATTAAATTTGTTATTTAGCTCTTTGATAGAGGTTGTATTTGGAGTTGTATTAGGCATTTCAAAATAGGAAGTAACCCCACCTGCGACAGCAGCTCTTGATTCGGAATATATATTACCCTTGTAAGTTAATCCTGGCTCTCTAAAATGGACTTGGTCATCAATTAACCCAGGAATTACATAATTTCCTTCAGCATCAATAATTATGGTATTTGGAAAATTTGGGCTAATCGATTTAGCAACTTTTGAAATATATTGGCCCTCGATTAAAATATCAGATTCAAATATTTCACCTTCATTTATGATTTTTGCATTTTTAATTATGGTTCTTTTCATAAATTATTTTTACTAAAACAACTTTTAATTTTCATTGAAATAACTCCAAAAAAAGCTTCTCCAATAATTGAGCTATCAAGCTTTGATTTTCCGTGTTTTCTATCAGTAAAAATTATAGATATTTCTTTGATTCTAAGTTTCTTCAAAAATAACTTAAATTTCATTTCAATTTGAAAAGCATAACCATTAAACTTAATTTTTTCGAAATTTAAATTTTCTAAAGATTTTATCGAATAGCAGACATAACCGGAAGTTGGATCTTTAATATTCATTCCTGTTATTATCCTTACGTATATTGAGGCAAAATATGAAAGAATTATTCTTTGAAGTGGCCAGTTAACAACATTAATTCCGTTAATATATCTCGATCCAATACAAATATCATTTTTTCCTAAAACACATGAGTCATAAAGTCTTTTTAAATCCTCAGGATTATGAGATAAGTCTGCATCCATTGAGATTACATATTTATATTTTTTTTCTATGGCCCACTTGAAACCACATAAATAGGCGCTTCCTAATCCCATTTTTGATTTCCTAGTTATTAGATGTAAGTTCTCGTTGGAATTTGAAATTACTTCTTTAACTTTACCTGAAGTACCGTCTGGTGAATTATCATCAACGACTAATATGTTAATATCTTGATGAATTAAAAATATAGACTCAGTGATTTTAACTATATTTTCACTTTCATTATAGGTTGGAATTATTATTAAAACTTCATTCATCAAGCTGTTTTGTGCAAAAGTATTATTTTTTAGTTTAAAAGATAATCTATTAATTAATTATGATTAGAGATATTGTATACAATGACCCATTGACCATATTACTTTTTGTTTCATTTTTTTTAATTATTATTCTAAAAAAAATTGATCCTTCATTATTTTATCTAAATATCAGCATTGGGAAAAAAGAACTTAGAAATAAATTAAATAATAGCTCAATAGGAATAAAATTATCAGACATTGGATATAAAATTTTATATGTTTCTAACTTATCTATTTTCTTAACTTTTTATGATAATAATAGTTTTGATTTACAGATTTACTTTAAGTTTTTAAAATATATTTCCATTTTTTATACTCTAAAAATATTTTCAGAAATAATTTTTGCAAATTTATTTGAGATTCAAAAAATTATCAAAAATTATCTTTGGTCAAAACTATTCTATAGGTATACATTAGGGTTATTAATACTCTTATTTAATTTTTTAATTGCGTATTCAGATAGTATTGTAGTTAATTCAATTTTAATCGTATTTTTTATGATATACTTTATCTTCAGCTACTTTATTATTTTTTTTTCAATGAAAAAGTTGATAATTAAAAATTGGTTTTATTTTATTTTATATCTTTGCACACTTGAAATTATACCATATTACTATTTGATTAGTAATGTTTTATAAATAAGCGTGACATAAATGAAAGTTAAAACAATCCTGGTTTCTCAACCTCGTCCCAAATTAGAAAATTCACCATTTTTTGATTTACAAAAAAGAAGAAGAGTAAAAATTGATTTCATTCCTTTCATACACGTAAAAGGTGCAACAGTAAAAGAAATAAGACTTCAAAAAATAGATTTAACGAAATTTTCTGCTATCATTTTAACTAGCAGATATGCTGTTGATCATTATTTCAGAATCTGCGAGAAGATGAGATTTAAAGTTCCCGATTCGATGAAATACTTTTGTCAATCTGAAGTTGTTGCACTCTACCTTCAAAATCACGTTGTTTACCGAAAAAGGAAAATATATGTAGGAAAAAGAACTTTTTCAGACCTGTGTCCTCTAATTGCTAAGCACAAAAACGAAACTTTTCTGTTACCAACAACAGATAAACTTAAACCTGAAGTTCCAAAACTTCTAGATGAATTAGAAATCAAATGGAGACAGTCAGTATTTTACAAAACCGTAATCAGCGATTTATCTCATTTAGCAGATGTTACATATGACCTTTTAGTCTTCTTCAGCCCTTCAGGAATCGAATCATTATTACATAACTTTCCTGATTTTAAGCAAAATGATACTAGAATTGCTGTTTTTGGAGCTATTACAAAGAAAACGGTTGAAGAAAAAGGGTTAAAAGTTGATATCTATGCTCCATCTCCAAAGTTCCCATCAATGTCAATGGCATTAGACAATTATATAGCTAAAGCGAATAAAAAAAAGTAGCTTATTGCGTGTTTGGTGCGCCAGACAAAATTTCATCATCTGCTTTATCAGAAAAATTTTTAAAATTTTTAATGAATGCAGAAGAAAGCATGTATGCTTTTTTATAATATTTCTTGTCATTATTCCAAGTTTGTCTTGGACTTAAAACACTCGATGGCACATCTGGACAAACTCTTGGTTGCATTAGGTTGAAAACTGAATGAATATGGTAATTATCTTTATTCAGCTTATCCAGTTCACCTGACATAGCTGCATTAATCATAGCTCTGGTATATTTCAACTCCATTCTTTTACCTATTCCATATGGACCTCCAGTCCACCCAGTGCTAACCAACCACACATCTACGTTAGAGTCATTCATTTTTTTCATTAACATCTTAGCATATACTGTTGGGTGTAAAGGCATAAAAGGAGCACCAAAACATGCGGAAAATGAGGGAACTGGCTCATCAACCCCAGCCTCAGTCCCAGCTAATTTTGAAGTATATCCAGATATGAAGTGATAAGCTGATTGACTAGGTGTTAGCTTAGAAATAGGAGGTAAAACACCAAATGCATCAGCAGTCAAAAAGAAAATATTTTTAGGATTATTGCCAATTGATGGTTTCATTATGTTTTTTATAAAATGTATAGGATAACTAACTCTTGAGTTTTGAGTTATAGATTTATCTTCAAAATCAACCTTACCATTATTATTGATTATAACATTTTCAAGTAACGCTCCAGGCTTAATAGCATCAAAAATTTCTGGCTCATTTTCTCTTGATAGGTTTAAAACTTTTGCATAACAACCACCCTCAAAATTAAAAATATTATTATGCTCATCCCATCCATGCTCATCATCCCCAATTAATTTTCTATTGGAATCGGTGGATAAAGTTGTTTTTCCGGTTCCAGATAGACCAAAGAAAATAGATGTATCATTATTTTCCCCTGAATTAGCGCTACAATGCATCGGAAGAACATTCTTTTCTGTGGGTAAGGTAAAATTTAAAACTGAAAATATACCTTTTTTAATTTCTCCAGTGTATCCTGTTCCTCCAATTATGATTACTTTTTTTGAAAAATTTATTATTGAAAAATTTGTATTATCGATTCCATCTTCATCTGGTTTAGCCTGAAAATTAGGTGCAGAAATAACAGTCCATTCAACTTTAAATTGTTTTGTATTCTCAGGTCTTATAAACATATTATGGGCAAAAATATCACTCCAAGGATATTCACATATTGTTCTAAGACTAAGTCTATTGTTATTTGAAGCACATGCGTAGCAATCTCTAACATAAAGCTCATTGCCAGAAAGATGTTTAGTTATCTTGTTGTATAAGTTATCGAAAATCTTTGAATCAACAGGTCTATTTATTTCACCCCACCATACTTTTTCAGATGTAATATCATCTGAAACTATATATCTATCCTTTGGAGATCTTCCAGTGAATTTACCAGTGTTAATTGCCAATACACTATTATCTGTTAGCACGCCTAATTCATTATCAATACAAATACTATATAACTTTTCTACAGGAAGATTATAATTAATTTTAGGTGTGATTATACCGTAATTTTCTAAAGAGATATTATGATTTTCTAAATCGTTTGAGTCTCGATTCATATTTGAAATTTTCAGTAAGTTGAAATATTAAAATTAATCTAAAATATTGAAATAGCAGTAATATTTATTTACTATTAGACTTAAGATTTTTAAATTACTTCTATTAATCTTATATTAAGCGATAAATATGGTTTTATGAGAAATATATTAATCATTGGTGCTGGAAAATCATCTCCGTATTTAATCAAGTATTTAATTGAACATTCACAAAAACAAGAACTTAATTTACACATAACGGATGTTAAAATTGATCATTTAACTCATTATAGAAAGCACAAAAGATGCTCTATTTCTCCGATAAATATTTTAAACGAAAAAGAAAGAGAGCAATACATATTAGAATCTGATATTGTTATTTCAATGTTACCTGCTAGATTCCATATAATCCTTGCTAAGTCATGTTTAAAATTGGGGAGAAATTTACTCACAGCTTCATATGTCAGTGATGAAATGAAATCTTTATCTGCTGAAATAAAAGACAAAAATTTGATTTTCCTAAATGAAATAGGTTTAGACCCAGGAATAGATCATATGAGCGCAAAAAAAATAATTGATGAATTACAAAATGAATCTTACAATATTAACTCTTTTAAATCTTACACTGGCGGACTGATTGCTCCAGAAAGTGATAATAATTCTTGGAATTATAAATTTACTTGGAACCCAAGAAATGTTGTTTTGGCTGGTCAAGGTTCTCCTGCTAAATATATTGAAAACAAAAAATATAAATATATTCCTTACAATAGACTATTTGAAAATACTGAAAGAATTCAAATAAATAACTTTGGGGATTTTGATGTATACCCAAACAGAGATTCATTAAAATATCGAGAAATGTACGGATTAAATGAAATTGATACTATGATTCGTGGAACAATCAGAAAAGTAAATTTTCCAAGGGCTTGGAATATGTTTGTAAAATTAGGCTTGACTGATGACAGCTTTAAAATATCAAACTCATTTGAAATGTCTTATAGAGAGTTTTTAAACTGTTTTCTGCCTTTTCATAATTCATCAAGTATTGAAGAAAAAACTAAACATGTTCTAGAAATTAATGAACAAGACGATGAATGGTTAAAACTTAATGAAATTGGTATTTTTAGCTCTGCAAAAAAAATACCTTTAAAAAATGCTTCACCAGCCCAAATACTAGAACATATATTAAAAGAATCTTGGAGTTTAGAAAAAGAGGATAAAGATATGATTGTAATGTATCATGAGTTTAAGTACGTTGACAAATTAAATATTGAAAATAATATTATTTCTACAATGGCATGTATCGGAGAAGATAGCACCTATACAGCAATGGCTAAAACAGTTGGTTTGCCATTAGCCATTTCATGTTTATTAATTTTAAATCAAAAAATTAGCCTAAGAGGCGTTCAAACCCCGATTCATAAAGAAATTTATAACCCCGTATTAAAGGAATTAGAAAAATTTGATATTAATTTTAAAGAATTCTAATTATATGGAAAACAAATTAATCAAATTAGATGGCATTGATAAGCAGATTATAAAAATGTTGATGGAAAATTCTAGAAGACCAATACTCGAAATTGGGAAAAAAATCGGTATTTCTGGGGCTGCTATACATCAAAGATTACGAAAGCTAGAGAAACAAAATCTAATTATTGGATCAAGTATAAAAGTTAACTCCAAAATACTTGGTTATACTACAATGTCATTTATTGGTATATTTTTAGATAAAGCAACAAATAATAATACAGTTGTAAATAAGCTCAAAGAAATTCCAGAAATTCTAGAATGTCATTACACAACAGGTGATTGGAGTGTGCTTGTAAAACTAATTTGCAAGGATAATGAAGATTTAATGAAAATTCTTACAAAAAAAATTCAAATAATTAAGGGGGTTTCTAGGACAGAAACCTATATATCATTAGAACAACAAATTGACAGACAAATATCTATCTAAATTTATTAATTTTTAAATGAATATCTTAGCCTATATTTAAAAATATGGATCTTAGAATAATAAATATATTTTTAACTTTTACATCGATTCTTTTATTAAGCATAAATCTTCAAAGTTGTCAAAACGAATCAATAGATCAAAATTATGCAGATAATGATTCTGACGGATATTATGATTTAATTGATAATTGTCCATTCGTTGCAAATCCTGGACAAATTGATACTAACAGTGACGGTATAGGTGATATGTGCTCAGACCAAGATGATGATGGCCTTATAGATGCAGAAGATAACTGTCCCTCAAGCTTTAACCCCGATCAATCTGATAGTGATGGTGATGGAATTGGAGATACATGTGATCTAGTAGACTTTACATCACTTCCTTGTAATAATGGATTTGCAGGTATTTATCCTTGTAATGGATACGATTTGATAGGCTATATGTCTATTGAAGATTTAAGTTTAGACTCTAGCGGTAATAATGTTAGAGTTAATGATTCATGGGGATGGAAGGATCCAATAACAGAAAAAGAATATGCAATAGTTGGTTTATCATCTCACACATCATTTGTAGACATGAGTGATCCAGATAATTTAAAACTAGTTGGAATATTGCCAACTGCTACCGTTAATAGTTTATGGAGAGATATCAAAGTTTATCAAAATCATGCATATATTGTAAGTGAAGCCTATGAGCACGGAATGCAAGTTTTTGATCTTACTAGACTTAGAGATGTTGAATCTATGCCTGTTGAATTTATTGCTGATGTTAATTTTAAAGATTTTGGTAGAGCTCATAATATTGTAATTAACGAAGAATCAGGATATGCATATCCTGTTGGAAATCAAGATTCAGGAAGAAATTTTGTTAGGTGTGAAAATGAAGGCGGGCTCTTTGATGGTGGCCCAATTTTTGTCAATATCCAAACCCCTAATGCGCCTTTTATTGAAGGAGGATATGAGGGCTCTGGATATACTCACGATGCTCAAGTTGTAACATATAGTGGCCCAGACAATGATTATATCGGAAAAGAAATTTTTGTTGGAAGTAATGAAAACTCTATTGACATAGTTGATATTACCAACAAATCCAAACCACAATTAATTTCAAATATTGACTATAATAATGTAAGTTATACTCATCAAGGCTGGTTCACTGAAGATTTTAAATATTTTATTGTTGGAGATGAACTTGATGAACTATCTTTTGGAGGTAATACAAGAACTTTAATCTTTGATTTAACTGATTTAGATAATCCCATTTTTAGTTTTGAGTATTTTGGGCCAACTCCAGCTATTGATCATAATGGCTATACAGTTGGCAATAGTTATTACTTAGCAAATTACAGAGCTGGAATGAGAGAAATTGATATAAGTCAAATTGAATCAAAACAAATTAATGAAGTTAGATTCTTTGACACATATCCTGAAAATGACAATCCTAACTTTACAGGGGCGTGGAGTGTTTATCCTTACTTTGAAAGTAGAAATATAGTCATTAGTGATATATGGAATGGACTTTTTGTAGTAAAAAAGGGGAGCTAACTCCAAAAATTATATTACAAAATTTATTATTTTTCCAGGAACTATTATAATTCTCTTTGGGGTTTTACCTTCTAACTTTTTTAAGAAATCTTTGTCAGATAGAATTTCTTTTTCTATTTCTTCTTTATTCAAATCCGTTCGTAATTCTATTTTATATCTTAGTTTACCATTTATAGATACAGGATAAGTTTTTGTACTATCTAAAAGATAAGATTCATTATATTTTGGATATTTTGATAAAACTATTGAGCGATTATTACCTATTTTTTCCCAAATTTCTTCAGCAATATGTGGAGCAAATGGAGACAAAACTATTAAAAGAGGTTCTAATATTTCTCTACTTCTACATCTTTGAGCAGTAAGATCATTTACAGTAATCATCAATGTTGAAACTGCGGTATTAAATGAAAATGACTCTATATCATCAGAAACTTTCTTTATACATCTGTGCAAAGATTTTAAACTTTTATCGTCAGGTTTTGAATTTTCAACTATTAACTTATTAGAATCAAAATATAATTTCCAAAATTTCTTTAAGAAATTGTGAATACCTGAAATTCCTGCAGTATTCCATGGCTTTGATTGCTCAAGTGGCCCTAAAAACATCTCATACATTCTTAAGGTATCGGTACCATATTTTTCACATATGTCATCAGGATTAACAACATTATATTTTGATTTTGACATTTTTTCAACCTCTCTTTCAACGATAAAACTTTTGGCAAACTCAAAGGTTGATTCATTATATTGCTTATTATCTTTTTTCAAAGATTCAATATCTAATTCATTTCGCTCATTAACATATTTAATGTCAACTAGAATTTTTTGAGTATCATATTGTTTTTTAAGTTCGGAAGAAACATATCCAGATTGATCAGTTTTTCTAAAAATATATGCGCTATTCCCTAATATCATACCCTGATTAACTAACTTTTTGAATGGTTCTTTTGTATTAACATATCCTAAATCATATAATACTTTATGCCAAAACCTAGAATAAAGCAAGTGTAAAACAGCATGCTCAGCTCCACCAATATATAAGTCTACTGGCATCCAATAGTTTATATTTTCTTCGGAAGCAAAATTCAAATTATTTTGAGGATCTAAAAACCTTAAATAATACCAACAAGAACCTGCCCATTGTGGCATTGTATTAGTTTCTCTAATATATTTTTTGCCTTTTAATGTAACTGATTTCCATTCAATATTTCTAGCTAATGGGGACAAACCATCATCAGTTGGCAGATAAGAATCGACCTCAGGAAGTTCTAAAGGTAAATCATGGTCTTCTAAGCCGGTGGTTCCTTCTTCTGAATGTAGAATAGGAATTGGCTCCCCCCAATATCTTTGTCTTGTAAAAATCCAATCTCTTAACTTATAGTTAGTTGTTTTTTTACCCTTATTAGTTTGTTCTAAAAAATCTGAAACAATTTCTTTAAATTCATCGCTCTCAATTCCATTATATTTTCCTGAGTTAATAATTTCACCTGCTCCGGAATAAAACTCATCTTTACTTTTTATAACTTTTATTATTTCAAGATTGAATTTTTTTGCGAATTCATAATCTCTCTCATCATGCGCTGGAACAGCCATAATAGCTCCCGTTCCATATCCATACAGAACATAATCTGAAATCCAAATAGGAATTTTTTTATCTGTCATTGGGTTTACTGCATATGCCCCGGTAAAAACTCCTGTTTTATTCTTCTGATTTTCTTGTCTTTCTAAATCACTTTTTGACGAAGAAACTTTACGATAATCATTAATCAACTGTTTTTTATCTTTAGTAACAATAGAATCAAGAATTGGGTGTTCTGGAGCGATTACTAAATAAGTTGCACCATAAATTGTATCTGGTCTTGTAGTAAAAACATCGATAGAATTTTCCTTATCAACATAAAAGCTAATTTCTGCCCCAGAAGATTTACCAATCCAATTTTTTTGAGATAATTTAATTGATTCGGGCCAATCAAGATCTTCTAAATCTTCAAGAAGTCTATCTGCATAATCAGTGATTCTCATTACCCATTGTTTCATAGGCTTTCTAATTACTGGAAATCCTCCCCTTTCACTTAAACCTCCTATCACCTCTTCATTAGCAAGAACAGTCCCCAAACCCTCACACCAGTTAACATCTATTGTATCGATGTAAGCTAATCTTTTAGAATCGGTAAAACGAACTTTTTCATCGTTGGTTAATTTATCAGGAATCACTAATTCCGAAATACATCTTGCTTTTTTCTTTTCAACATCAAAAAACGAATTATATAATTTTAAAAAAATCCATTGAGTCCATTTATAATAGTTGCTGTCACTAGTTTTAATTTCCCTATCCCAATCATAGGATAAACCTAATTTATCTAATTGTTCTTTAAATCTTGTAATATTATTTTCGGTAGTGATTTTTGGATGTTGTCCAGTTTTAATAGCATATTGTTCAGCAGGCAATCCAAAAGAATCAAATCCCATGGGATGTAATACATTAAATCCCTTGTTTCTTTTATATCTTGAAATTATATCTGAGGCAATATAACCTAAGGGATGTCCAACGTGTAAACCAGATCCGGAAGGATATGGGAACATATCTAATACATAATATTTTGGCAAATTAGAAATATTACTAGCTGAATATATTTTTTCTTCGCGCCAATATTTTTGCCATTTTTCCTCTATACTTCTAAAATTATACTCCATCATATTTATATTGACCAAAAAAACAAATTTACATTTTCTACAAACAATAGAAAATCTTTTTAATTATTGATTTCTTCACTACTTTTATGCTAATTCATTAGAAGACAATAAATTCAATGGCAAAAATTAAAAATAGGAGACTTTTTACATCTTATATATCAATTATAGTTATTATGTCTATTGTCTTATTTCTTTTTGGATTTTTTGGTGTATTTTTTATTAGCTCAAATTCTTTGGCAAATTCTTTTAAAGAAAATTTTTCTGTTTCAATCTTTTTCAAAGAGGATGCAAAAAAAATTGAAATTACTCTACTCCAAAATGAACTATTAATGACAGATTACATAGAAAAATTAAAGTATGTATCCAAGGATGATGCTATTTTGATAATGAAAGAAGAATACGGTCAAGATTTCATTAAAGAATTAGGATTTAATCCATTAGTAAATTCTATTGATTTTAATTTGAAAAGTCAATATGTTGAATCTGTAATATTAGATAGTATTTCAGAAATTATCAGCAAAAATAAATATGTCGATGAAATCGTTTATGACAATAATTTACTAAAGCTAATTAATGATAATATTAAAAAAATAACTTATTGGATTATACCTTCAATTATAATTTTCTTGTTGATTACATTTTTGTTAATTAATAGTTCAATAAGATTATCTATTTATTCCAATAGACAGCTGATAAAAACGATGCAACTCGTAGGTGCAACAAAAGGATTTATAAGAAGACCATTTATTAAAACAAATATTATGTTAAGTCTTATTTCATCGTTTATTTCAATAGCATTAATTGTTATGATTATTTATTATATAGACTCGAATATTTCGTTTATTGACAACCTCAACATTCAATTGATAATCGCATTATTTTTATTCATCATTTCCCTTGGATTTATTATTAGCTATATTAGTACCTTCTTGGCAACTCAAAACATATTAAAAATAAATGCTGACAGACTAGACATCTAAAATGAGAAAGAAAAAAGAATTATTGTTTGACAAAACAAATTACAAATTTGTTATTATAGGAATCCTTTTCATAATTGCTGGATTTATTCTAATGTATGGAGGCGGTAGTGAGGACCCCAATATATTTTCAGAAGAAATATATAGCTTCCGAAGAATTAGAGTAGCACCATTATTAATTTTAGTTGGTTTTGGAATTCAAGTCTATGCAATTTTAAAACCTCCAAAAAAATAGAGATGAATGAAATAGATGCATTCATTTTGGGAGTTATCCAAGGATTAACAGAGTTTCTTCCTGTCTCATCAAGTGGACATTTAGAAATTGCTAGAAATATTCTTCAAGCAAATCAATTGCCTTCTGAAAATTTATTAATGACATCAGTCTTACATTTTGCAACCGCTTTAAGTACGATAATTGTGTTTAGGGAAGATATTATTGATTTATTAAAAGGACTTTTTGAAAAAAATAATAAAAACAGTAAGTCCTATATAATTAAAATTATAATAGCCATAATTCCTGCTGGATTAGCTGGATTTTTATTAAGTGATAGGATAGAATATCTTTTTTCTGGAAATTTAACCTTAGTTGGAATAATGTTAATTATCACAGGATTATTATTATTCTTAACCAAAATCATAAAATCAGGAAAAAGCGAAATAACCAAATCACATTCTCTAATTATTGGTATATCTCAGGCTTTTGCAATAATTCCTGGAATTTCTAGATCTGGTTCGACTATTTGTACATCAATTTTTTTAGGCAACGATAAAAATGATGCAGCAAAATTTTCTTTTTTAATAGTTATACCTGTAATTTTTGGCGCTATTCTTAAAGATATATTGTCTGGTAATATATTTAATAATGAAGTTAATTTTTGGATTTTACTAATTGGCTTCTTATCATCCTTTATCACTGGTGTATTGGCATGTAAGTTAATGCTTAAAATTGTGGAAAATAATAACCTAATCTATTTTAGTTTTTACTGTTTTATCTTAGGCTTAATATCAATATTTATTATCTAAATTAATGAGTTTTAATTTTCAAACAGGTGAAATAATTCTTATTGACAAAGAATTAAAATGGACTTCATTTGATGTAGTAAGTAAGCTAAGGAATTCAATTAAAAAGAAACTTGATATTAAGAAAATAAAAGTTGGACATGCAGGAACTCTTGACCCACTTGCTACAGGTTTATTAATAATTTGCACTGGGAAAATGACAAAAAATATTGAAAATTTTTCAAATTTAAATAAAACATACACTGGGAAAATAACTTTAGGGTCAACAACTCCTTCATACGATCTTGAAACAAAACCAAATGTACATTATCCGATTGAGCATATTAATGAAAATATGATAATAAATACTGCAAAAAAATTTGAAGGTAAAATATTTCAGAAGCCTCCAATTTTTTCAGCAGTAAAAAAAGACGGGGTTAGGCTTTATAAACTAGCGAGAAAAGGCATGGATGTTAATATTAAAAAAAGAGAAATTATAATTAATAATTTTACTATTAATTCAATTAATTTACCTGAAATTGAATTCACTGTTACTTGTAGTAAAGGAACATATATTAGGTCACTAGCTAATGATTTTGGTAAAGAACTGAATTCTGGAGCGCATCTTTCTGAATTAAGAAGAACTTCAATTGGGGACTACTTAATCGAAGACTCATTCAAAATAATGGATTTTATAAGAAATATATAATTAAAATTTAATTTCTTTAGAATGAATTTTTGTTGATTTATCATAAGGGATTTTCTGTAATATTAATTTTATTGCCTCAGTCCTTGCATACATTTTTTTGTCAGCACTTATAATATTCCATGAAGCATTAGGTTTATTAGTTTTTTCAAACATTTCATCCTTATATTTAGTGTATTTTGTCCATAGTTTTTGAGCTTCACTATCTACATTAGTAAATTTCCACCTCTTTAATGAACTATTTTTTATTTCTTCAAATCTCTTCTTTTGAGTTTCTTTAGAAATTGAAAAGTAAAATTTTAATAAAATAATATTATCATCTGTTATCATTTTTTCAAAATCATTAACATGACCCATAAAATTTTTGTATTGGTCCTGTGAACAAAAACCGTTTACTGGTTCAACAACTGCTCTATTATACCAAGATCTGTCAAAAAAAACTATTTCACCATTTTTAGGAAAATGCTCTACATACCTTTGGAAATACCACTGAGTTTGCTCAGTCTCTGAAGGCTTTGGTAAAGCAATAACTTTAAGTTTTCTAGGATTTAAGTTTTGTATTGCCCTTCTAATTGCACCCCCTTTACCTGCAGAATCCCTGCCTTCGAACACAATTATAATTTTTTTATGTGTCTCAGAAACCCAATTTTGAAGTTTAATCATTTCTAGCTGCAAATTCTTAAGTTCTCTTTCAAATCTAACATGTCTTAATGTTTTTGAGAGTGAAGTGTCATCTCTTGAAAGTAAATTGATTATTCCTTTATTTTTATTAAGAAGTTTTATGTCTTTTTTTGAAAAACTAGTTTGACTCTCTTTTCTAGCAGATTTTTTAATTAATTTTTCACTTGTTTCTTTCTTTAAATTTTTAAATTTTGATAATACGTGACTAATTGAATTGATTCTGGCATTAAGCTTGTTATTGCTGTCAATTATTTCCCAAGGAGCAAAATCTGAATTTGTTTTAGAAAACATATTTTCCTTATACTCGGTATACAGGTCCCATCTCTTTTGACCCTCCATATCTACCTCACTAAATTTCCATGTCTTCAACGGATTAGATAATCTATTTACAAACCTCAATTTTTGTTCATCTTTTGTTATTGAGAACCATAATTTAATTAAAATAATACCATCATCAATCAGCATTTTTTCAAATTCATTTACCTGATTCATAAATAGCTTATACTGTTCTTCAGAGCAAAAACCCATGACAGGTTCAACAATTCCCCTGTTATACCAACTTCTGTCAAAGAATACAATTTCTCCAGGATTTGGCATTTTTCTTAAATACCTTTGAAAATACCATTGACCTTTTTCAATTTTTGAAGGTTCATCTAATGCGACTACTCTTGAATTTCTTGGATTTAAATGTTCGACAAATCTTTTTATTGCACCTCCTTTTCCAGCTGCATCCCTACCTTCTAAAATGACACATAATCTTTTATTATTCTTAGTTATATAATTTTGAAGATTTACCAAATCCACTTGTAAATCAATAATTTTTCTATTGTAAGCACTTTTTTGAATGATTTTTTCAAAACGAGCTTTTGATAATTTTTCATTTAAAATAGAATGAAAAATATCTTTATTGTGAAATTTATTTAGTTCTTCAAGTGTTAGCATATGTTTCAGAAAGGAAGATCATCTAAATCTTCATCTTTTGAATCAGATGCTGGTTCAAATGGGCTTAAATTATCTAAAGGTGGTAAGTCTTCTTTTTGACTAGCAACTTCAATCAATTCAATTCGCCAACCCTGAATTGAGTTAAAGTATTTTATTTCTTTTGTCTGTGGATTTTCCCATTCTCTACCCCTAAGATTAATATTAACCTTAACATTTTGACCAACTTCGAAGCTGTTTAATAAATCTATTTTGTCCTGAATAAATTCTATAGAGATTGTTTGAGGATATTGTTCATCTGTTGTTACAACTAATTCTCTTTTTTTAAAAGTTGCACTAATTTCTTGAACTTCTCCAATAACTTTTATTGACCCTTGTACTTCCATAAATAAAAATTTGATTATCAATTATGAAGATAGATAATAAATAAGAAATATTGAAGTTTAATTTAGATATAAACTCACTATATTTAATATTACGAATCATCTATTCATGAAAAATAATTCCAAAAATATTAATTGGATAATAATATTACTTTCTTCAGTAATTATATCTGTTATATTGTGGAACACATATATTTTTGTCCAAAATTTTAAGACCGAAGAAAGGAGTAAAATGGAATTATGGTCCCTTGCAACTTTGGAGCTTATAGAAATTGAGGGAGAAATTTCAAATTTAACTTTAGAGGTTCTTAAAAAGAATCAAACTACACCAATGATTAAAGTGGACAACAATGGCGCTGTAGAAATAAATAATATTAAAGATTTAAATAAGAACGATACGATTGCAATTGAAAATCTAATAAAGAAATTTAGTTTAGAAAATGAACCTATTAAAATTACACTTGACGGAAAACAAATTTCAACATTATATTATGGCAATTCTGATTTATTAAACAAATTAAAGTTCTACCCATCGGCATTACTTTTAATTGCTGTCGTATTTGGTTTTGTAGCATTCTTATTTTTTAAAAGTTCTAAAATAGCTGAAATAAATATGCTCTGGTCAGGAATGGCGAAAGAAACAGCTCATCAAATTGGGACTCCCTTGACATCTCTTATGGGTTGGCTTGAATTATTGAAAAATTCATCAAAAGAAAAAAAATATTTAGATGAAATCGGAAAAGATTTGGAAAGACTAAACATAATTTCTGAAAGATTTAGTAAAATAGGCTCTAAACCTAAATTATCAAATAAAGATATTTGTATTGAAATAAAAAAAACTGTTGATTATTTAAGAGCTAGACTAAGTAAAAAAATAATTTTAGAATTTGATAATTGTAATCACGATGTAATTACAAAGATTAATTCTCAATTATTTGGGTGGTGTTTAGAAAATATCATTAAAAACAGTATTGATTCAATTAAAGAAGAGGGTAAAGTGATTATTAAATTGGAAGAAGGAGATGAATTTGTAAAAATTTATATAATTGACAATGGAATTGGAATAAAAAAGAATCTTCAAAGAAAAATATTTCGTCCTGGTGTAACTACAAAAGAAAGAGGTTGGGGTTTAGGGCTTTCATTAGCAAAAAGAATAATTGAAGAATATCATAATGGACAAATAAAAGTTTTAGAATCAACTGTTGGTAAAGGAACAAAATTGCTTATTCAACTAAAGGCTTTTAAAGGCATTTGAAATTAACCTTGCAGTACTAACAAAATCAACATCTTTTAAGCTTACTTTATTAGAAAAATTTGCATCCTTCATTTCATTAATTGGTATCAAATGTACGTGGACATGAGGAACTTCTAATCCAATAACAGAAATGGAAACTTTTTTACAGCTCACAACATTTTTAATTGACAATGCAACCTGACGAGAGAATAGCATTAGGTTTTGATACGTTTCTTGATCTAATTCAAGTATGTCATCAACTTCCTTTTTTGGAATGCATAACGTATGTCCTAGCGCATTTGGATTAATATCCAAAAAGGCAAGAAAATCTTTATTTTCAGCCACTTTATAACAAGGGATTTTACCATCTATAATCTTGCTAAATATTGTTGGCATTTATCTTGTGATTTCAATAATTTCAAAGTTGATAACTCCACTTGGAACATTGATTTGTGCAATATCTCCAACTGATTTCCCTAATAATCCTTTTCCAATAGGAGAATTTACAGAAATTTTACCCATTGATAAATCAGCTTCTCCGTCAGCAACCAAGGTATAGTCCATAGTCATTCCGTTTACCTGATTCTTAATCTTAACCTTTGATAATACTAAAATCTTCGAATTATCTAATTGTGATTCATCAATAACTCTAGCATTAGATAGAGTTTCTTCCATTTTGGATATTCTCATTTCTAGCATGCCCTGAGCTTCTTTGGCAGCATCATACTCAGCATTTTCGCTTAGGTCACCTTTATCCCTAGCCTCTGCAATTGCATTTGAAGCCTTAGGTCTTTCAACATCTTTAAGATGATTTAATTCTTCCTTTAATTTTTTAAGACCCTCAGCTGTATAATATGAAATTTTACTCATATTTATAGTTTTAAGTTTGTTTCATGTATAAAAGAAAAATCTCGCTTTCACGAGACCTATCTCAAATATACAAAATATTTAAATCATTGTTTTTTATCGTACTTTTAAGAAATGAAAGCTTTTAAATTCTATTTCATTATTGGCTTATTATTAATTATTGGTTGCGCTAAAAATAATATTGATAATAGATGTAATTATTTGTTAAATTTAGATATTTACTATGAGATAAATTTAAACCTACCCCAGTATTCCGAACTTAATTTTATTAGTAATTCAGTATATATTCCAAATGTAGGGAATGGTGGCATTATAGTCGTTAATTCTGGTTCAGGATATTTAGCATGGGATGCAGCTGATCCCAATCGTACTAATTTACCATGTTCAGTTTTAACTATTTCAGGCCTAGAAGCAACATCCAATTGTGCAGAACAAAACACTTATAGTTTGATTACTGGACAATCTATAGGTGTAGCTCTTACTTGTTCTCTTAAGCCTTATAGAGTAGAATCAAGCGGAAATATATTAATAATCAGTAGCTATTAAAGCTTAAAAGTAATCCCTAATAAAAAATTTCTAAGGGCTTGTGGATAATATCCCGTGCCCTCAATGGTTGTTATCACATTTGGTTCAGACCAAGTATCATCATAAGTATAATAATAACCATTTGACACATATTCTTTATTAAAAATATTGTTTATCATTGCCGTGAAAATTATCTCCTTAAAATGTTTTAATCTTTTAAAGCTGTAGATAAAATTAAGGTCAGTTGTTGAATATGAATTAAGCTTTGAAACAACTGATTCAGTATTACTCATAAATTGTTCTCCCACAAACTTATTTAATACTGAAATATTTATATCTTCTTTAGGTCTAAAATTGATACCAATTGACGAAACTAAATCTGGAGAAAATGAAATATCTGTATCACCCCAATTGGTCAAAACTCCATCAAAATTTGTTTTATAATCGATATTTTTATTTCTACTAAAACTAATATTAGATGAAATCTCTAAATTATTAGTGGCTTTAAATATAGATTCCAACTCAATTCCTTTCCTGAAACTTTTACCACTATTCTCTCTAATCGGGGAACCAACATCGTCTAAAGCACCTGTCAAAACCAACTGGTTTTTATAATTCATGTAGTATAGGTTTGAGCTGAAATAAAACTTTTTAGTATTAAATTTCCATCCAAGCTCATAGTCAACCAATTCTTCTGGCTGTATATTTATATTATTCTCAAAATCACTACGTGTAGGTTCCCTATAAGCTCTTGACAAAGAAAAATATATTTTATTTTTATCATTCAGTGTGAAATTTAAACCAGCTTTAGGGTTAAAAAAGGAATAATGTTTATTTACAGTTAAATCTTCAACATTCGATGTGCTTCCAGAGGTTGTATAATCTATTTTTCTAAGTTGCAAATCAGCATAAATACCAATTCTTTCAGAAAACTGATAAATAGATTTTATAAAATTGCTAAAATCCTTTTTTAAACCATTACCATTGTAGAAAAGGTCTGTAAATGCAATGTTACCTGAATTTTGTGACCATATAGTTTCACCATAGTGGTCACCATCATATTCACTATATGTTGAACCAAAAATTAAATTATTTTTATTTTTAGAATAGTTTACATTATAATTAATCACATAAAACTGATTATCTAACCATTTTCTTGTAATAAAATCTTCACTTCCATTTTCATTATATTGCTCATAATAACCCTTTCCATTTGTAAGGTTTAATCCTAAATTAGATATAAGATTACTTGAAATAGACTGGGTCCAATGAAATTGAAAATGATCTTGTTTATAATTATCAACTTCATTTTCATGAAATTGTTCTTGACCGTTTAAATCATAATATAGACCCGATGGATTATAAGTTCTATCATTTTCCAAAGTCTGTAAATCAATACCATTCCATGCTTGATAAGTTATTTCGTGACCTCCAAAATTTAGAAACTTAAATAAACTTTTGTTTTTCTTATATGATAATTGAAAGAAATGGGATTTTAAATCAGATGAAGCTCTATCTATATAACCATCTGAATCTATTTTTGAAATTCTTCCAGAAAATTCAAATGTATTGTTAAGTAAACCTGTACTGAAGCTGAAATTATTTTTTAGGGTATTAAAACTACCTACTGAATTAGCACTTTCGAAGTACGGTTCTTCAGAAATCTTATCTGTTAAAATATTTATACTTGCACCAAAAGCACTAGAACCATTTACAGAAGTTCCAATTCCTCTTTGCATTTGCAAATTTTCAACTGAGGATGAAAAATCTGGTAAATCAACCCAGAATGTACCAAGAGATTCAGCATCATTATATGGAATTCCATTAATGGTAACATTTGTTGATTGTGAGTTGATTCCTCTAATTCTAATACCTGTATATCCTATACCCGCTCCTGCATCAGAAGTAGTGACTACATTGGGTAGAAAATTTAATAAAATAGGAATGTCTTGACCTAAATTTCTTTTTGAAATTTCATCTTTTGAAACATTGTTAAATGCTATTGGAATATTTTCCTTTACCCTAACTGAAGATACAATTACCTCCTCCAGATTTTGAATTTCTAAGGAATCTATAACAGATTCCTGTGCGCTTAGCGTTATGCTATAGGCTAATAAAACAAACACGATTTTTTTCATGAAATATATAGTTTTAGTTATTTGGGATGTCTAAAAAAACTATATTGAAATTATCAAGTTCCTAAACAGCATTACCTGTTCCAGGTTCAATGGGTATAA
>CETI01506260.1_pt1 | contig 33580 bp, 31 predicted proteins | sample 361441 | NCBI WGS metagenome assembly CETI01 (sample SAMEA2622478, study PRJEB7988) | marine metagenome | biome: marine biome (ENVO:00000447); feature: deep chlorophyll maximum layer (ENVO:xxxxxxxx); material: "saline water (ENVO:00002010), including plankton (ENVO:xxxxxxxx)" | depth 90 m | reverse complement strand
TTTTTTTTTGTAGAAATAAATTCAGCAACAATTAATTTAACATTATTTTTTTTCGCAAATTTTATTATTTCATTTAAAATCCAATTTTCTAAATATCTACCAAGAACTCTGCAGCTCATAAGAAGGGTATCTATCAAAATAACTTTTTTTGAAATAAACTTTAAACAAATAAAACTTATTATTCCGTGATCTCCATATAAATCTTTTAAGTGTATCATAAAACATTTGTGTTTTTTATTTATTAAAAGAAGATCTTTGTGATTATAACGTTTAGTGCTCAAATTAAATTGATTAGTTCTTTGACACATTTGTGCAGCTCTATCAATATTTCTCTTATTTAAATTAAGAATTTTTGCTTTAATTTTTATAGATTTGAGGTAGTCAATTTCATTTTTAAAACCAGACTTATTATCAATAAACTTTTGTCTTGTTTGATATTGCTTAGTTCTATTAAGATCATTTGTAGTGATACTAAATTTTGAGAAGCCTTCGTACTCAAGTAATTGTCTAGCCCAGTTTGATACATCTTGATCTGGATCAATTACTTTTACTTCCTTTAGTTTCATCTTAATTTTTTCTCTCTCGATAGGATTATCATCCCAAAATACAAAGCTATCTAAAGTTAAATTTAAATCTTTTGATAATGTGGAGATATTTTTTGCTTTATCCTTCCAATTAATCTTATGTGCACTTATATCCTTCATTTTTAATATCATCCCTCCATGCATCTTAAAAACATTAAAGATATCCTCCTCAATATTTTTGCTTACTAAAATAATTATTACTCCTTGATCTTTAAGTTTCTTGATCGCTTTTTGAAATTCAAAGAAAGCTAATCCTTCGTTTTCTTCTCCAATCTTTATTTTATTTAATCCATCTTCAGCAATTACTCCTCCCCATAGAGTATTGTCACAATCTAATAATAAAGCTTTTTTATTAGGCTTATTTATTCTAATTGCTATTTTTTTTAGATTTTTTGCAATTACTTCAATCCCAAATGAAGAAAGTCTACATCTAGATAGATGAAAATTTCTATTATCAAGACATCTTTCAACACCGTGTAACGAAAAGATTTCATCAATATCTAATATATATAAATTTTTATATTTTTTTGAAAGTTTATATAATTCATTAAAAAGATAATGTTTAATTCTTTTTTCATTTTTAAAATTCCGGGCAGACTCAATAATATTGATATACAAGTAACTAGACACGCCAACTATTATGGGAATATTATTATTTCTTAAACATATCTCTAACTTTTTCAAAAGTTGAATAATCTTATTTAGTTCAACATTAAAATTTTGTGTGGAATTTAAACTAAGCAGATCAGCAAGAAATAATAGATTAATATTAATTGAGCTTTTTACTTTTTGTACTTTATTTGTTAAAAAAATTTGACCATATTTTGAAAAATTTAAATTTTTTTGATCTGACAAATAATTCCAGCTTATATTTCTTTCTAAAAGATACGATGTTGAACTTAAATTAAAAATCATATTATTCGACTAATCTATTTTTTTTTAAAATAAAATAAATTTTATTTGTTTGAATTTTAGTTATATTTAAATAGTTTGAGATTTGATCAAGATCATTTGTTCCGTCTGAATATTGTAAAAAACTAAGCAGATTTTTTGTAAAATTTTTATAGCTGAATTGAGTTTTTATAGAAATATTCTTATATAAACCTCTTTTTCCAAGTTGAGGTTCACATATAGTTTTGCTTATTGGAACTATAATTTTTTGCAAATTATTAATTGCCTCCTTAGCAACTTTAAAACCACCATTTAATCCTTTTTTAGTAACCAATTTAAAATCATCTAGAGAAGTATGATACTCAGGATATTCAAAAAACTTAGACCTACAAATAGTTGCGATAGGTAAATTAACCCCTGAATGGTTGAATTGTCTTTCGTCAGATCCTCTTTGTAAAAATGAGTATTTTTTGAAATTTATTTTTAATTTTTTGTAGGCATTTACTAAAGCTTTGTCTGTAAGTTTATTTCCGTATTTAGTAAAAATACAAGAATGTTTTCTCTCATCACCAATACAACTTAGATTATAACCGCCAATTACGTATTTTTTTAAATGTTTAAAATTTTTGTTTATGTAAGAAATTGAACCAATTGTCTCAGGAATAAAAATAAATCTTAATGTTTTATTATTTTTTCTTTTTTTAAAATAATCTATCAAGCTCAATGATACTATGGAACCTGATAACTCATTGTTTGCCATGGATGGATGGCAGATATAAGTTGAAATGAGTATTTCTTGTTTAGATTTACCTCTAATAATAAGTTCGCCATAATTAAGAAAACCTTTTTTTGAAAATGAGGATTTAATAATAACCTTAAATTTATCTTTCGTAGAATAATTTTTTTTTATCGTTTTTTTTTGAATATCTGTAACACAAAAACCCCAATTTTTTTGATAATATGAAGTAACATAAGGTATTGCATTAGGCTGATTTGGAAGACTATGCAAATGTCTTAATAATTCCTCTTTTTTAATAAATTGTTTTTTAGCAGTTGAATATCCAACTAGATGTAAATTATTTTTTTTGAAATCAATAATTTTTTTATTATATTTATCTAATACAAATGCATCAGCAACATTCCACTCTGAAGGTATCTTCCAGTCATAAACTCTAGTACCGCAACGAATTTTTTTTATTTTTAATTCTTTAAAATTATCCTTATAAATTTTAAGAGTTTTTCTTAGGCCACTGCCAGTAATGCTTCTATTTATTTTAAAAAGATCTTTTATTGCAATCTTAAGAAATTTTTCAACCATTTAAATTTTAAAATTAATATTTGATTTATTGTTCTCTTTGACCAATTTTTTTTGAAGGTATTCCAGCATTTATTGAATATTCTTCTGTTGTTTTATTTATTAGTGATAACGCGCCGACCACTGACCCCTTTTTAATATAAGAACCTTTATTTATAACGACATAAGCTCCAAACCAACAATCATCTTCTATATTCACATCTTTATGAATAAACCCCTGTTCTTTTATTAATTTACCTTTTTTAAAAACATGTTCATTTGCATTTATCATTATCCTGGGACCTAAAATACAATCTGCACCTACAATAACATTTCCACCACCATTTATTACCGCACCCATAGTGATAGTTGAACCTTTTCCTATCTTAATTATCCCGTCTCTAGCTGAAACAAATCTACAATCTTTTTCTATTTTACAATTATCTTCAAATATAATTTTACCATTTTCCCTATTTCTCAAGTCGATTTTTCCTAAAATTTTAACTTTACCAATTATTATATTTTCAGGTTGTCCCTTAATTTTTAAATGTGGAAAATTATTAATTTGAGCGTTAAAATTAATTTTTACACCTAGAATTTTCAAGTAGATAATAATTATTTTTGAGAGAAAAAATTGAAGTAACTGCATTAATTAAACCTTTTTTAAAAAATCATAACATTCTTTCACAATATCATTTTTTTTTCTTGCAAATTTTTCGGTAAATAATTTCACTGCTTTTTGTGTTTTTGTTTTGTTCCACCAATTTTCTATATCATTGCTCCATACTTTATTTACAAAATTTGCAGCTAAATCGGTCTTATAAAATATTATATTATTCTCATTTAAAAGCTCAAAGTATTTTTTACACTCAGAACGTAAGGGGTGTTGGTGTTTATCTAAAATTAAAATCGTTGGGATATTAGCTGACAAAGTTTCTAATAGTGGTGTTGAATTTGAGGCATGAATAATCAGTTTTGATTTTTCGCAAGCCTCATTAAAATTATCTTTGCTATGAAATTTATATTTCCCATTTAAGTTAGAGTAAAAGTCAATATCTTTTACATCAAGACTGTTGAAAGGAAGTCTTAAAATAGTCTTGTTGATAACCTGTTTATTCAATTTTGTTAAAAATAAATTAATATTTTTAATATATAATCTATAGGATTCTATTCCAGAAGAGCTCTCAAGTGAATGAAAATATCTTTTTCTTGGTTTTAAAGGAATTAATAAATTTTCTCTTTTTTTATTATACTTCTGTAAATTTTTTAAAATGAAAAATTTTTTTATTTTTTTATTTTTTCTTTTATCCCAACCCCAACTAAGAAAATGATCAGAAATTTGAATTTCATGCATCTCTGGCCAATGATGTTTGACTAAACCCATAGCGCCACCGTGCTGTCCTTGAATAAGTTTTGATTTTTTTTTCTCTATTAAATTTGCAACATGATAAGAAATTTTTGTATCATACCATAACGAATTTGATGTGAATATAACTTTTGGATTTTGAGGAATATTTGTTATTTTTGAAAAAGTTTTTAAATCTGAGTAATTTTCCAAAAATATTTTAGGAAAAATTGATCCTAAAAGTTCTATTAGATGTTTTTCAAATAAATTTTTTTTTGATCCTAGTCTCGATAATCTAAGTCTTATTTTTGTATCAAATTTTTTTTTCGTTGATTTATTTTCTTTAATATAAAAAATTGGTAGCTGTTTTGTCTTTAGGGATAGTTTAAGTTCATTTTTAAAACCAAGGTAAGTATTATATAAGAAGAACTTATAGTTTTTTTGATTAACATAATTAAATGATTTCATTATTTTATTTTTAAGATCAGTTTTATAGTTTTTTTTATAAAATTTATTTAAAATTGAATTTTTCAATTCTTTGTTAATGTCTTGATTCAAAATACCTTTGTATTGTATTTTATTTTTTTTTAAGAAAATTTTTATAATTTTTTGATATAAAAACTGATTCCACAAATCATTTTGAGATAAGTAAATAAAATTTTTATGATCATAAGGTATAAATAAATTCATATCTAAATTCAGAAAAATGCATTTATCGATTTTGTTTTTCTTAATTGTGCTTTTAATATTTTGCCATCTGTCGAAATAGATATGAACGAATGTAGATAACCAAGGTCCAATTAATATCCTCCAAAATCTTAATGAATAATTTTTTTTGTGATATTTATTTAATTCTTTTGAGAGGATTGCTAGGTATTTTTCGTATATCTTAATTAGAAAATTAAAATCTTTAGAAAAAATTTTTTTATTTATCCATCTTGAGTCATTAATTGTATAATTTGAGTATCTATCATGTATTCCTTTTAAACCCAAAACTGCAGACTCAGATACAAAAAATAAATTATTTTTTTTGTCATTAGGCCAACTTTTTTTTATTGGCGTGCAAATAAGAAAATTTTTGGACAATGTTTTACTATTTTAATTCACTTATAATATTAATTTTTTCTTTATTAATATAACTCATAAAGTTTTTAATTTTTTTTTTGTCTACAAGCATTATAAAAATTTTTTTATTAATATTTTTTACAACGAAAGTTTTGAAACCTTCTCTTTTTAAACGATTATTAATTGATGAAGTTGCATACATTCCCCAGTCAAAAGCGCACACTTCATTTTTTTTATTATTAATTTGAATCGTTAGATGTTCCTTCTCTTTCAAAACGATTCTTCCTACATCCTTTAATTTTAGATTTGTTTTTTTGTTAGCTATAAACTCTCTTTTTTTATTTCTTTTATAAATTTTCATTATTTAATATTTGGCTTGAAAATAAGTTTGTTATTTGATCTTTTCCAAATCTTTTTATTAGTAAATTTATCTAAAATTTTAAAGAATTTTGACTTTTTAATGCCTATAAACTTTATGAAATCATTTACATAGTAATCCGAAAGGTAAACTTGATCATATTTTTTAATTAATTGAATTCCTTTTTTTCTACTAATTTTTCTATTTCTAATATCTTCGCATGCATGGTCTGTCGCTCGACCGTAACCAAATTTTAAAAGTTTTATATATTGATGAATTCTATTTATCTTTTCGTCGATACCGACATAGTTTCTGTAGGTGCCCTCATGTGCTTTATTAAGTGTCTTAAAACCAAACTTTTTGGCTATTACCAAATTTTTTTCAGAGCTCCATTTAAAGAAATAGCTACAAAATACGGCTGTGGTCTTTTTAAGATCATTTTTATTTGGTAAGTCGTAAACTTTCATAATTTTATAAGGAATATTGTAAATTTCAGCAAATTTTTTTGGTGATAATCCAGAATTCGAAGCATAATGATCAAACCATTTTTGACTCATTTCTTTTTCGTTTAAATCATTTTCACCACTATACTCATAAGCAGCGTTTTCACCAAGAAACACCATAGGTATGTTAAAATTTATCGCAATACGAATTGGTAAAGCATGCAACATACAATGGCTCATTAAATCAGGGTCACCAAAATCTTCAAATGATTTTTTAATGATTTTTTTTTGAACTTTTAAGTTTGGTCTATAGGTAATTAAAGAAGCTCCCATTTTTGGAATACACTTTAAATTTTCCTCTCCTATTTTTGTTTTAATTCCGTAATCAATATTTACGCAAAGAATTCTTAAACCTTTATTTAAAAGATAACTTACTTGAGTAATGCTATCTTTTCCCCCACTTACAGGTACACAAACATCATATATAGGAGATTTTCTTTTTTTGATATTCTTAATAAGTTTTGAAAACTCTTTTTTTCTTTTATTCCAATTAATACCCTTTTCTTTTTTAAATTTGTTTTTCTTTTTATGGAAAGTGCAGGCTGAACAAATACCTAGGCTAAACTTTATGTATGGTTTAGTGTTTGGTAGTAAGCATTCTTTGCAATAAATAAGCATTAATAATCTGCAATTCCGCACATAAGATAAATAATAGATAATTTAATTTTTTTCATTATAGTGATAAATATCTTTTTTTGACTCGATCTTGAAACCGATTTTTTTGTAGAAATTTAATGCAGCTAAATTATGACTTTGATATCCAACTATTAAATGAGAGTAATATTTGTTGAACAAAAACATGGCATAATCAATTAGTTTTGTTCCAATGTTTAATCTTTTGAATTGATTACTTACAGCAATTAGGTCAATCCTAAGGTATTTTTTTTCATCTTTTGTTAATAGCAAAAAACCTAAAGGCTTTCTCATTTTTCTGTATACAAGTAAGTAATCACCACGTTGATTTTTAAAATAATTTTCAATCCAGCTTGTAAAAATTGTATCACAAGTATGTTTTGCTATTCTTTTGTCTAAGTGAAACCTCGATAATTTATATGATTTTTTTGAAATCACTTTTAAATATTTTAAATCTTTTTTAATTGCCCATGTACAGTTTTGATCATAATCATATAAGTGAGCAATCTTTTTTTTAGATTGTATGTTAGTGGTAATAAATCTAAATAATTTTTTTTTTAAAATGTTAGAAAAATTTTTATTTTTTATTTTCGTATAAATAAATTGGTCTTTTTTTATTTTTTCATATTTAAGAAATTTTGAAATAAATTTTTCATCTAAAAAATAAGCTTTTTTATTTAATTTTCTTGAAAGCCAAGGATCAATTAAAAGCAAAGTTCCTCTTTTTGGCATTAGCTTATCTCTTTTAACATATTTTACTTTTATTTTACATATTTTACTTTTACGTTTGGAAAATCTTTTTTCATTTAAAATCTTGAAATCGGTAATTTCTAACAATGAATCTTTACAGGTTAAATACAAACTATTTGATTTTAAAGCTGTTTTCTCCTTAATTATTTTTGACTTGTAAAGCCTTATTATACCCATTTTATTTTTTGTTTTATGCCTTATCCAGGCTCCTGGGTAGGGTCTAGTAACTGCTCTTATAAAATCATAACATTCACTTGCTGTTTTTTTTTTATAATCAAGCAATCCATGATGATCTCTTCTTTGATTCCAATATTTAGATTTACCTATTTTTTTTAAAAATATATTTTCTAATTTATGTTTTTTTATTTTTAATAAAGCTTTTTTTAAAATTGTAAAAAATAAGCGATTAGCTTTAGCGTGGACGCTTCGAATATCATCTTCTTTTTTTAGATTAAAATTAGATTTTTCAATTAATTTTCCACCATCAATTCGCTCATTTACTTTTAAAATTGCTATCCCTATTTTTTTTTCTTGATTTATAATTTGCCAATTTAATGGTGAGCCTCCTCTGTATTGTGGTATTGGGCCAGCATGTAAATTAATAGTCATTTTTTTTGGTATTGAAAAAATTTTTTTTGAAAAAATCTGAGGATATCCGGCTATAATGAATAAATCGTCATTTAAAGATTTTAATCTTATAAAATTTTCATCACTATTAATATCTCTAATTAGATTTATTTTTTTTGAACTAATAATTTTTTTTAATTTTTTTCTAATTTCATTTCTACAACAAATTACACTATTAAGTTTATACGTTTTTAATTTTAGAATTTTTTTTAGTATATAAAGTCCTCTTTCACCATTTAAAAAAACTGAATATTTCATTTTATGCTTTTTTATCCAAAAAAAGTTTTGCGCTAATAAATGAAAAAATGAACTTATTTTTATAATTTTTTTTGAAATCTCCTCTTAAAAAATTTTTAAATTTTCCTCGATCAACATAATCAAATATTTTTGATTTTTTTTCTAATAAGTAATCTTGAATATTTTTGTTTTTTAGATTAATTAATGTTTCTATTGAACAATTAAATCCTTTTTTTTGTCTATCAGTTCTTACTTTTTCATTTAATATACCTTTTAGATTTGATCTAAGAATATGTTTAGAAAAACCCTCTTTAATTAAATTTTCTGATTTAACAGAATATATAAAATTTAATAATTCTCTATTTAGAAAAGGTGATCGATTTTCAATTGAATTTTTCATGGCATTGAGATCCTCATTATTTAAAATTGCTGGTACAGTTTCATGGAATAACTCATTTGCTCTTCTGTTTGTAAATAGATCTTTTGAATAATTAAATTCTTTAAAATTAAATTTCTCAGGTGCTATCAAATTTTTTGATAAAATTTTACTATTATCATAAACATGTTCCCTAAATTCAGGATTTTGAACAAATAGATCTTTATTTTTAAAAACAGGATTTCTTATTTTATTGCGTATGAATTTTTTCCAAAAAGATAATTCCTTATAATAATTCTTATTATTTCTTATTTTAGCTAAATACATTAAAAAATGATCATAATATCCAGAGTATATTTCATCTGCGCCAGTTCCGGATATAACAACTTTTGTTCCGGTTGGTTTGATTTTATTCATGAGTTGACAGTGCAAAAACTGTGCAAGAGTAAAAACTGGACTATCATGATATTGAATTTGTTCTTGTAGCTGATCTATAAAATTATTTTTTGATAATTCAATAATATTATTGTTACACCCAAGATCTGAAACAACTTTTTTAATATTTTTAATTTCGTTATATTTTGGATCTTTGTCAACTATAGAAAAAGTATTTATTTTTTTACCAAATATTCTTACTGCTAATGATGCTAAGCCGCCAGAGTCTATACCTCCGCTCAATAAAAAAGCCATAGGTACATCTGCTCTTAATCTTCTTTCTAAAGAAGTGTAAAGTAGGTTTTTGGAAATTTCGTAAATATCTTGATTTTTATAATTTTTTTTACGTGTGATTGGTTCCCAATATTTCTTATGTGTGATTTTTAATTTACTATTAATAAAAAGGTTCTCTGAATTTTTTACTGAAAATACATTATTGTAAAAAGTTTCATTATCTTTAAATAAGCTTCTAGCACCAAATGATAAATATCTATTTATCTTTGATGAATTTTTCTCAAAATCTTCTCCAGATAAGTTTTTTATAAATTTGATTTCAGATCCAAAGAAAATACCATATTTATCTCTGTAAAAATATAAAGGCTTCTCTCCGAAAGGATCTCTTGATAAAAAAAGTTTTTTTGTTTTTCTATTAAAGATTGCAAAAGCCCACATTCCATCAAAATAGTCTACGCATTTTTCACCATATAAAATAAAATAATTCAACAAAACTTCAGTATCAGAATTAGTTTTTAAGTTTACACCCTTTTCTATAAGCCTTTTTTTTAATTCTATGTAATTATATATTTCTCCATTAAATATTATAATGTGATCTCCAATTACAAAAGGTTGATTGGATCTTTGTTTTAAATCTATAATGCTTAGTCTAGAGTGTAATAAGTAAATTGATAGTTTGTCTCCAAATTTTTTTTCGAAATAATTTGAAAAATTTGGACCTCTATTTTGCATTAAAGTTAATGTTTTGAAGACATTGTTTTTATCAATTCTTCTATTTCCAAAAAAACCAGCTATTCCACACATTGGGTAATTAAAATTTTATTATTTATTGATAATTTATTATTAAAGATAATATTTTATAGAATTAATAATAATTAAATTTACTTAAATCAATTTTTATTAATTTTTCGAAATCTCTATTACAAGAAGAATAAGATGAAATAATCTTTTCTGTCATTTGTTTATTTATAATTATTTTATTGCCGCTTTTAATTGTCATAATATTTTTTTTTAATTTTCTTAAAGGGTTTGCTAAAAAGTTTTTATAAAATTTAAAGTTTAGAAAAAATTTATGTATGGGTACGAAAAAATTATATAGATTTAAAAATTTTACTTCTCTAGAGATATATATCTGTTTATTTCCCTCATTGAATTTAAGTCTTTTAACATTTATGTTAGATCTAATATGAACATCATCTGTTTCAAGAAATGTTTTTAGTTTTCTTTCGTACTCTTTTTCTTCTTTTGCTAACATCTCAATAGGTAAAGTTAAAATTTCACAATTAAAAGTATTTTTTAATTTCAAATATAGCTTGTTGAAATCAAATATTTCATGAAATTCTTTTTTTTTATCTAAAAAATTTTCTATAAAATTAGGGAAATTTTTAAAAGTCTTTTTTTGTCTCCAATTATCATAACTATAGATAGAATATAATAATTCAGCTTGATTTCTTACTGTAAGTATAATTTTTAATTTAAATTGAAAATGTTCTTTAAGAAAACTAATTATATTTCCAAGATGAAATATATTCTCATCTGCAAAATAATTTATTCTATCAAATAATGATTCATGCGATAAAATAAATTTTTTGTTTTCGTCAGCTTTAATCACTTTAAGTAAATCTTCTTGATACTTTTCAACATAAAAGAAATTGTTTTTTGGAAAATTTTTATTTATCAAATATTTTGCTGGAAAAGCATCATTTTGAAGTAAAAATAATTTTTTGATTTCATCTTTTACTTTTAAGCTTCTTCTTACATGCTCAAATTTATTTTTTTCTTTAGAAGAAAAATAATCTTGTGGTTTGCTCAAACATGTAAAATCTTTTAATTTAAAGAATACTTCTTCTTGTAAATATGTAGTTGCACATCTCTGAAATCCACCATGGAGAATTAAAAGGTTCATTTAAAATATTAATTTTTAACTTTTATAAAAAAGGCTTTTGTACCATTTAATATATTCTTTGTAACCTTGTTCCAAAGGCCACTGGGAATTATAGCTAATTTTGTTTTTTGCTTTAGAAGTTGATAAAGTTCCTCTTTTCGGCATTAATTTATCTCTTAAGGAATATTTTACTCTTAAATCTGGAAAATCCTTTTTAAGGATTTCAATTAATTTTTTTATTGGCTGAGCTTTGCCAAACGTAATATTAAAAGTTTCATTCAATGATTTTTTATTTTTGATAATTTTAACAATGCCTTGTAGCAAATCTTGAATATAAGTAAAATCAAGCTTCTCGTTGCCATCTCCTTCTATAATAATTTCTTTCCGATTTAGACAATTTTCAATAAATATTTGACCCACTCTTCTGCTGATGCATCTTTCTCCATAAAGTGCTGAAGGTCGGATTATTGTATAAGGTAAATTAAAAACTTGGTTGTAAGCTTTTATTATTTTTTCAGCAGAAAATTTAAGGGCAGCATATATACCAAGTGGATTACATATATCATTTTCATTGACTGTTTTTTTTTTGAAGTTTCCATACACCATGCTTGAAGATAAAAAAATAAAGTGGTCTACTCGATTTTTTGAATTATCTAAGGCATTTTCTAGAGTTCTCAGACTATGGTCAAACGTGGAATGAGGGTCCTTGTTTGATCGGTTGGCGTGAGAAACAGCTGCCAAGTGCACAACTACACTAGGCTTAAATTTATTAAATACTTTTGATAACTTGATATAATTTCTCGCATCCAATTTCTTTAATGGTATTTTATTTTTTTTTAGTAATCTAATTCTCTCTTTTATGATTTGCATTGACAACTTTGGATGAGGGAGTTTGTTTATATTCTTTTTTAAGGACTCTAAATTATTAACAGTCAAACCATCAACAATCATAACGCTCGCTTTTAAAGATTTTAATTTTATTGCTAAATTATGACCAATAAATCCAGCACCACCGATGATTAAAATTTTTTTATTTTTTAGCATTTTAAAGTTTTTTTCTGAAATATCTAATTGGTCTTAATCCATCGATTGGATCAGCTCTTAATCTTCTCTCTAATTTCTCATCTTTTGAAAAAGTTTTTTTTAACTGTCCATCAATTTTTTTTTCATTTTTTATATAATTCATTAAATTATCTATTTGATTTGGAAGCCAGCAATGCTTCCCACCAATATTTTCCCAACCTTTTCCATCAAGATCTACATGAAGTTCAACATAACTTGCTTTATGGTTTTTAATTGCAGAATAAACCAATAGCTGATTTACAGTATGATCTGACCATCCAATTTCACAATTAAATTTTTTTCTAAGAAAATCTATAGAATTCAAATTGCAAGAATTAATTTTTGCTGGATAAGAAGAAACACAATGAAGTAAACTAATTTTTTTGCAGTTGTTCATTTTTAAAATTTTAACTGCTTTACTAACCTCTTTTAAGTTTGCCATTCCTGTGGATAAAATTATTGGTTTCTTGCTTCTAGCGCATTCTTTAAGGAGCAAAGGCCAAGACATTTCATATGATGCAATTTTATAAAAATCAACATATCTTTTAAGATAAGAAACTGCAGAAATATCAAAAGGTGTGCATGAAAATTTAATTTTTTTTTTTTTACAATATTCATAAATTTTAGGAATAAAATTTTTTGGCAATTCACGTTTTCTTTTTTTTTTTGCAATTTTAAATAATTTTTTTGCGTCTTTTGAATAAAGCTTATCAATTTTAAACATTTGAAATTTAACTGCGTAAAATCCATGTTCTTTTGCAAAATCAACAAATTTCAAAGCCCTGTTTAAGTTACCATTATGATTGCTACAAACTTCGGCTATAAACTTAGTTTTAGTGAAATTTAAACTCATCTTATTTTAATCTTTCAAGTAATTTTACTATTTTTTTTTCAACAAAATATGAATATTGCTTAGCAGAATCATATGTAAGATGTTTCTTATCATAAAAAAAGGGTTTTGAATCAGCATTATGAAAAAAACATTTTTTTTCGTCACAAAAATAATTATTTGTCTCAATTAAATAAAAATTATCATAATTTTTGTCTAGATTTTTAAATATATATTTTATTTCTTGAAAATCTTTTACAATTTTTTTTGAATAATCGCATAAGACATCAGTATCTCTATAAATTATACTAAAATTTATTTTTTTAAGAGTTAAACACTGATTCATAGTTAAATTAGTTGAAGGCTTATCTTCAAGAAGGAAAATTTTTATTTTAGAATTAGATGATAATTCGCTTACAAAAGAATTGTAATTTGAAGACAATTTTTTTTGAAAATTTATTTTATTTTCTGTCAAATTTTTTGAAAATAAATGATCAATCGACAGAATTAAATGAATAGTCTCATAATTTTTTGTTTGATCTTCAATGATTTTTTTAATTTTTTTTATATTAACATCATCTGGTCTAAATATTGGATGTAAAAAACTTGAGCTATTAAAAGATAATTTTAATTTATCACTTTCTAAATTAAAATCTTTAACAAACGGATGCATTGTCCATGTGTGAGAATCTCCAAAAAAAATTAATAGTGTATTTTGATTATTTTTTAAAAAACATTTAGGAGAATTATCAATATTATCTAAAGCAAGAAAATTTTCATGACATGCAAAACTAAACTTATTTCTCTCTATTTTATTAAAGTCTTTAAACTCTTTATGTATATTTAATTTTGATATTGAATTAAAAAAATTATTTTCAATTTTTTTAACAGAACTAACATTTAAAACTAGTATTATTATGATGGAAGCCAAAATCGGTATAAATAATTTGTAAGAAATATATTGAAATAAATTTCTTAATTTCTTAATTAATTTTTCATTTTTTGTAAAATTTACTTCTACGTATCTATAGGAAATATTTGCAATGATTAGTGAGCTGACAATAGAAAGAAAATAATATTCTATTTTTAAAAAATAGAAACTTAGTAAAAAAAAGACCACCATATGCCAAAGATAAAGTGAGTAAGAAATTTTACCTATATGTAAAAGTATTTTATTTTTTAAAATATTATTCAAAAAATTATTGTTTTTATAATTCATAATAATTAACATTGAGGATATAGAAATTAATAAAAGTTTAATTTGTATGTTTTCAAAAAAATAAAGCAATATTGACAAAGGAATTATTAGATATACTAGATTAATATTTTTTAGATCTTTCTTTTTTCTTTCCATTAAAAAAAAAGTCATACATCCAATTAATAACTCCCAAAATCTTGAAAATATCGAGTAAAACTCTGTAAAAATATTTTTATCATTTATTAAAAAAATAAAAGTTAACGATGCAACTATTAAAAAAAGAAAAATTTTAATTTTTTTTTTATAAAAATAATTAAGAACAAATAATAAAAAAATTGGGTAGAAAAGATAAAATTGTTCCTCTACAGCTAATGACCATGTGTGAACAAAAGGATTTTCATCCACAGGATTAAAATAATCATTGTTAATGCTGATTAAATAAAAGTTAGAGATACCTATTAATGATGAGATAGCAGTTCTTAAATAAATTTTAAAATTAGTATCTATTATTGTTAAAAAAAAAATTAAAAATATAGAAATAAAAATGAAAATTAATAAAGCTGGGTATAGTCTTAAAATTCTTCTTGCATAAAAACTTTGTAAAGAAAAAGTACCTTTTTGGATATTTTCTGAAATAGATTTTGTAATGACAAAGCCAGAAATTACAAAAAAAATATCTACGCCAAGATATCCGAGTGTAAATATTTCAGGAGCTAAATGAAATAGCATTACCGAAATAACTGATACACCTCTAAGTCCTTGAATTACATCAATTTTGCTTTGCATAAAATTTTATCTTGCTTAGATTAGCTTAATAAGTCGTTCAGTTTATCAATGATTTTTTTTACTTCTACTTCAGCATTTTTTTGCTTAACAATAAAATCATAATTTTTTGGTGGAACAAACATTTTATTAGTATCGTCAAATCTTCCTTCTTTAATTGTATCCATAAAAATTATAATATCGGGATTAAAATCTTTTCTTGTTTTCTCTGTTGGGCAAATAAAATCTGCTACTACATGTTTCCCGTTACTCAAATATTTGTTAGAGAGATCTCTCATTCTCCTAGATTGTCTAATTCTACCTTCGGAACCAAAATCCCAATCATTTGCCTCTTTTCTAACTGCGTCAGCGTTAAGCCAGACGGCATCAATAAAAGAAACTAACAGCTTGCTTAGAGTTGTTTTTCCAGAACCAGGTAAACCCATAACTAAAATTTTTTTTTTCATAAAATCGAAATAAATTACTATAAACTATGGCAGTATTTTTTTAATTTTAAAGCTAAAAAATCTAAATCTTTTTTTGACACGTGAGGCCCAATAGGCAAACATATGATTCTATCGCTAAATTCACTTGCTATTAAAAAATTTTTTTTATTAATTTTATATTTTTCTTTATAATATTTTAATCTTGGTACTGGATGTGGATAATATATGCTACTTCCAATTCCATTTTTTTTTAAAAAATTAATTATTTCAAATCTTTTTCTATAAATTTTTTTTGAAAGCATAATTGATAAACAATAGTAACTACCGCTTAATTTATTTTTAAGATTTGGTACAATAGATATATGTTTTAAATCTTTGAGTTTATTTTCCAGGTATTTAAAATTTAATGAGCGTTTAGTTAAAAAACCTTTAAATTTTTTAAGTTGTGCAACCCCGATAGCAGCATGTAGTTCGCTCATTCTGTAATTAAATCCTAGCTGATCAACATTGTATAATCCGGGATATGTTCTTTGATCCAAGCTTTTATCGTAACCAAAAGCTTTCTTTTTTCTAATTAATTTGGAAAATTTATTACTGTTTAATATGATCATACCTCCTTCTGCGGTAGTCATATGTTTGACTGGATAAAAAGAGAAAAAACCTGCATCTCCAATTAATCCAACATGTTTTTTTCCTACTTTAGCGCCCAATGCTAATGCACAATCTTCAAGTAAATATAATTTATATTTTTTGGCTAATAATTTTAATTTAAGCATATCAACGGGATTTCCCAAATAATGTACAACGGTTATTGCTTTAGTTTTTTTTGATATTTTTTTTTCGATTAAGTTTATGTCAATATTTCCAGTTGGGAATTCGCTGTCTATAAATATAGGTTTAGCACCAGTCAACTCTACAGCATGTGCTGTGGCAACATGGGTTTGGGAGGGTATGATTACTTCATCTCCACGACCAATATTCAATGAAAAATAAAATAAATGCATTCCTGCAGTACATGATGAAACTGTTATAGCATCTTTTGCTCCAGTAAATTTTCTAAAAAGTTTTTCAAACTCTTTTGATTTTGATCCGTGCACAAAAATACCGCTATCTAATACTTTAGAAAGGATTTTTTTTTCTTTATTGTCTATTATTGGTTTTCCAAAAGGTATCTTAATCATCTAAATAAAGCTTTTTATAATTGATTTTTATTTTTTTATTTTTTATTATTGATTTTTCAATTGCTAGGCTTACTAACATTGAATTTACTATACTGTCAAAATTAACATTTATTTTTTTCTTTTTATTATTTATCAAGTCTTCAACAAAAGATTTTAAAATATTTAACTTTTTTTTATTATTAGTTTGGTAATTAAAATTTAATAATTTTTTTGTCTTGCTTCTAGAACTAGCTAATATCGCTCCTCTAATATCATGAACAATGCTGCCTTTATCTCCATAGATTTTCAACGAATGATGATGGGGAATCACGCAACCAAAATTTGAGCTTATCTTTGCAATTTTTCCACTTTTAAATTTTAAAAGACCTATTGTAAAATCATTCGATTTAAATTTTTTATTTTTAACAACTAGCTTATTTCCTTCACTGTTAACTTCGTATGGAAGTTCGTTTAAATATCCTAATATAAGATCAATTAAATGTATTCCACCCCCATGAGTAACAGAATAATAAGGTATTTTTCCCCTCCATCCTGTCTCGATTTTCTCTAATCGGCCATAATTATAATCTCCTTCAATAAAATAAATTTTACCTAATCTCTTTTTAATAATTTTCTCAATCTTTTTAAATTGTAAATTTTCTCTCAAAACAAAGTTGCATGATAAATAAACTTTGCTCTTTTTTACTTTTTTTTTGATTTCTTTTAACTGATCTAAAAATAAGCAGATTGGTTTTTCAACAAAAATATTTTTTTTGAATTTTGTAGCCTTTATAATTTGTTTAAAATGATAATTATCATACGAAGCTAATGAAATTAACTTTATTTTAGGATCATGAAAAATTTCATCTTCGTTTTCGACAAGTTCCACTTTTGGAAATTTTTTTTTTATTGATTTCCACTTATCTTTATTAATTTCAAAAATTTTTGTTAAATTGGTATATTTATAATTTTCATAAAAATCAGCATGTCTTGCCCCAACACCCATACCAATAACTGCACAATCAATTTTTTTCATTTTACTATTTTTGAGATTCTTAAAAAATCTTTCTTTGTATCAATAGAAAAATTCATATGAGACATATTTTTTTTAGATTTAAAATTGTAAATTATAAATTTTTTATATTTTTCATAAAAATAAGAAGTTATATGTTCTCTTTGATTATCATTAAAGTTTTTATAATATTTCATGAAAACTTTTGTATTGATAATTTCTACTGAATAACCTCTTGGAAATGTTCTAGGAAATATATTGGTAAAAATATCAAATTTTTTTTTTTTAGACAAAACGATCATCTTGTCAACTATTTTGTGATTAATAAGAGGGCTATCAGCTGAAATTCTTAAAAATGATTTACAGGGGTACTTTTTTAACGTTTTCATAAATCTTAATGCTACGTTATTTAAAGCTCCTCTTATAAATAAAATTTTATTTTTTTTACAAAAATTAACAATCTTATTATCACTTTTTTTATTTGAAGTTGCGACAATAATTTTTTTAATTTTTTTACTTAAGCATAAATTATTAATTACTCTTTCTAAGATAAATTTTCCTTTTAATTTTAAAAGAGATTTACCTGGAAGTCTTTTTGAAGACATCCTTGCTTGAACGATGCAAATCATTAAAGTTTAGATTTTAAGTTTTACAATTTCTGAGCAACACAAAGTAGCATTCTTTCTTGTGACCATCTTGTAATTTTCCCAAATTTTCTTGGTAAACTCAATAAATTTATGAAATCACAAAAAACTTTTGTGAAAGGAAACTTCCATACAAATGGCAATTGTATCAAATATTTAACTTCTACATTTTTAAAAGAGTAAGATTTCACACAATGTTCTAAAGATCTTTTTGTGAAAGGAGTTACATGGCTATATTCTGTATAAAAATTTTTTACATTGTACTCCCATGCTGGTGTTAAAATTATAAGATAGCCATTCTTTTTTAATATTCTTTTTTTTTCTAACATTAAGTTTTCAATTTCTTTAAGATATAAATGCTCAATAACTGATTTACAAAAAATTATATCAAAAGTTTCATCTTTGTAAGGCATCTTGTTTGATCTAAAGTCACATATACTTAAATTTTTAATTTCTTGTCCTGAGTTAAATTCAATATCTAATCCGTGGGTGTCAAAATTAAATTTTTGAAAAACTTTCATTTGATCTCCTCTTCCACATCCGACATCTAATACTTTAACTGATTTAGCATCTGTTAGATCAAAATTTGTAAAACCCAATATATGTTTTATCAATTTTTCTGGATAGTCAGTTATTGGTTTTTCTTTATTGCTATAAGCAATATCTAAATATTTGTAATTTTTTTTATCTTTTTTATTAATATTCATTGGATTAATCTATAAAGTAATTAATTTTATGTCTTTCCTTAAATTTAAAAATTTAAATACATTTTTTACATCAAATATAACAGAATTTTTTTTTAACAGTTTTTCAAAATACTTACTATTCATTATAAGAAATTTTTTATGGGGCACCGCTAAAATTATTACATCATATTTTTCTGTCAATTTTTTTTTATGATATTTTCTTAATTTTTTTGGAAGATTATCCTTTTCTATATGTGGGTCTACAAAACTAAAATTAATTTTTTTCTTTAATAATTTAATAAGTATTTTAATAACTTGACTATTTCTTGTATCAGAGCAATTTTCTTTATATGAGGCTCCAAATACTGCAATTTTTATGTTTTTTTTTTTAAAATATCTAAATATTTTTGAAATAACATAAGTAGACATTTTTTCATTTATATTTCTTCCAGACGAAATTACTTGCGGACTATACCCAGACATTTCAGCTCTGTACTTTAAATAATAAGGGTCTACACTAATACAGTGTCCACCAACCAGCCCAGGTTTAAAATTTAAAAAATTCCATTTAGTAGATGCAGCATTTAAAACATCTGGTGTAGAAATATTAAGTTTGTCAAAAATCAAAGCTGCTTCATTCATCAGTGATATATTAACATCTCTTTGTGCATTTTCGAGAATTTTAGCAGCTTCTGCAATTTTAATTGTTGGTGCGGTGTGTATTCCTGCCTTAATTATTGATCCATAAAGTTTACTCAAAAATTTAGCTGTTTTTTCATTACTACCGCTAACAATTTTTTTTATTAGTGTTAGTTTATTTTTTTTATCTCCAGGGTTAATTCTCTCTGGGCTATATCCTACATAATAATCTTTATTTAAAATCATTTTTGTTTTTTTTTTTATTAAGGGAATTAAAACCTCTTCGGTTACCCCTGGGTAAACTGTACTTTCGTAAACTATCGTATCACCTGATTTAAGTAATTTGCATACTTCCTTAGTTGCTTTGATTAAATATGATAAGTCTGGCTTTTTCAATTTGTTAATAGGAGTTGGAACTGAGATAATATAAATATCTGAAGTGTAAATAGATTTAAGACTAGAGGTAAAAGTTAAGTTTTTTTGCTTATGACCAATCTGATTTTTAATATTTGAAATTTTTTTTTCATCATTATCATAACCAAAGACTAAAAACTTTTTGGAGAAAGCCAAAGCAAGTGGCAAACCAACATAACCTAAACCAATAATTAAAATTTTTTTTTTCAAAATAATAGTCCTACAAACCCTTAAACTTATTAAGGACTAAGTCTTTTCCTTTTATATTATATCCTTGCCTTGCTTTTATAGGAAACAAACCTTTTATTATCTCTCTGCGATCTTTACTTAAATTTTCTAAGTCATAATTTTTTGATAAAGATGAAGCGATTAAATTGACGTCTAAAGCAATATTTGAACCTGGAGAAAACATATAATGAATACCAAGTCGGTTAGATGCTTTTACTCCCTTCATCCTATGAACCGTATTTCCACAATGAATCATTAAACTTCCTTTTTTTCCAATACAATCTATTATCTTAGCTTTCTTCTTTTCTACTGTTTCATCTGAAATCGGAAAAAAAGAATTTAAATTTAAATTAGTTTTCGGAATTACTTGCATTCTTGTGTCATTAGGACCCACGTCAGACAAGAACACTGTAACGGACATTGTTGTTGTATAATCAACATGCCAATATGATGCAGTTTTTGGTGGTGTACTATCTGGATTCTCATGTATTTTTTTTGAGGAAGACTCTTCGTTACATTGTGTATAGTTCAAAGTTGGATACATTCTCGAATATATTTTTGTATTTAAATAAGTTTCCATTAAAGAGATTATATGTTCATCTAGCCATAAATTTACTAAGTTTTCATTTAAAGGAACTCCTCTAAACCTATTGTAAGTTGATATTTCTTTATTATTAGATTTAAGTTTAGAAATAATCTCATCATTGTCATTTAAAATTTTATCTATCTGACTTTTACTTAAATAATCTTGAATAATTAAATACCCATTATTATTTAAAAAATTTAATCTTTCTTTAAATTCACAATCTTTCATTTTCTTTAATTTTCTTTTTACTTTGAGGTGATTTAAAAACTTGATTTGATTATGTTTGAACATGAAAAAAAGTTTTTCAAAATAAAGAATATTCCATAAAAAAAGCTTCCAATAATCTAATGTTCCAATAAATTTTCCGTAGTAATTGTGATTATCTTTATAATGATAAATTTTTTTTCTGATTTGAGAAAATATTTTTTTAAAATATGTTAACATTTTGCTAAAGCCTTTGAAATTTTTAAATCAATATTATCATCAATATCTATTGCTCTTTCTTTTGGAACTTCTACACCTAATACCTTTTTATAAAATATAGAAGATCTTTTGAGAATATTTTCAGGATTACATACATAAACACTATTAGCAATAATGAAGTTTTTTTGGACATCTTGTCTCATTAAAAACTCTTTATTTTTATTATCAAGTTTTTTTATTTCATTTTTACTTACTAATTTCACAATATTTAATGAAGGATGATATTTGCTTTTTACTATTGTCATTACCATATGTATTTTGTTGTTATAAGAATTTATACACCGTTTAATATCAATTATATTTCTAAGAGGTGACGTGCAGGGCAAAATTACCATTAAATCAAACTCTAATTTTTTTTTTTTTAAAAATTTTATTGCATGAATCCATGCATACATTTCGGGTGATTTGCTTGTTGCAAGCCTATTTGGCCTCTTAATTGTAAAAATGTTTTTTTTTTTACCTTCAGTGAGTATTTTATTACTATCAGAGGATAATATTACTTTTTTAAATAATTTTGATTTTTTAGCTTGATTTATTGTTCTGCCTACTAAAGTTTCTCCATCGAAAACTTTTAAATTTTTATTTTTTAACCCTTTAGAGCCTCCTCTAGCGAAAATAAATGCAAAAATTTTCATATTTTTTTAATTTTTTTTAAATTGTTATTTTTTAATTCATAGATTCTATTAAAAAATACCAAATTTTCTTTGGTGTGAGTTATTAAAATAATTGTTTTTTCTTTGAATTGTTTAATAATTTTAGACATGATGACTTTTTCTGTTCTTGAATCTAATGAACTAGTTGGTTCATCAAATAATATAATATCACTGTTCAAGTATAAAGCTCTAGCTATACCAATTCTTTGTGCTTGACCGCCTGATATTTCAGCGCCATTCTCGCCAATAACGGTATTATCTTTTTTGGCAAGTTTATTAATAAATTTATTTAACAAAGAAACCTTAATGCATTTTTCATAATGTTTTTTATTAAATTTTTTGTTGGTTTGAAATAATATATTATTTTTTATTGTATCATCAAACAGATATACTTTTTGGGGAACATAACCAATATTTAGATAATTATTTTTAAAATTATTAATTTGTTTATTATTCAAAAAAATTTTTCCTGAACTACGCTCAAACAAGCCTAAAATTAAATCAAGAAAAGTTGTTTTTCCTACTCCTGTTTCTCCAACGATTGCAACTCTTTCACCTTTTTTTATCTCGAAATTTAGTTTTTTAATTATATGTTTATTTTTATTATTATATTTAAATGAAATATTTTCAAATCTTAAGTTTTTAAAACTTACGTTATTGTTAATTTCAATATCTTTGACTTTTTCTTTTAAATCTTGACAAATTAAATTTATTGGTCTTTTGGCAAATTTAATAAGCTGTATTGTAGAAAAAATTTTGTTTACTGAAGGCATCAATCTAAATGCAGCAAATGTAAAAACCCCAATAACTGTTAGAATGTAACTTAAGTTCTTTTCTAGGAAGAAAAGAAAAAATATAAAGAATACAATTGTAATAGCAGAAATTACTTCAAAATATACTCTTGGTATTCTTTGGTAAAACCTAAATAGTGTGTAAATATTTAATAGTTTAACACTTAAAAACTCATAAGCTGTTAAAAACATTTTTTCTGTTTTGAAAGTTTTGATATCTTTTATTCCAGTAAAAGCTTCTTGTAATTTTTTTATTTTGTTTGCTTCCTCTTTGACTCTTTCATGACCTATATTTTTAATAGACTTATTAGTTAATAAATACAATATTGAAGATAAAAAAATTAAAAAAATTGTGGAAAAAAAGAAACCTAAAGGCTCAAAATATATTAAGAACAAACTTATAAAAATTAGTACTAAAAATTCTGCTACATACTGTATAAATCCATGTACCGAGGCTGCGTATACATTTAAATCTGCTGTAACTCTAGAAATTATTTTTGAAGAGTTATTTTTAACGTGAAAATAATAATTCTTTTGTAAGTAATTTTTATATAATTTAATTGAAGTAAGTTCCTTTATTTTAGAAACAAATTTTGACTCACACCAGATATAAAATAATAAATAAATATTTTTAAAAATAAAAATACCAAGAAAAATGCTAAGAAATATTAATATTTGTTCTTCCTTGTTAGGTCTTCCAAATAATTCGAATAAAAAATTTAATTTAGGATAGACTTCAAAGATATCGTTGTTAGTTAAAAGAGTTATAACTGGTATAATAAGACCAATACTTAATGTTTCTAAAATTGCACTAATAAACATCATAAAAACTAATAGATAGAACTCTATTTTATAATTTTTTTTAAGATTTTGTAAAATTAAACGCATCGAATTCATAATATCTGCTAAATTTATTTTTTAAATTGCAAGAAAGTTTTTAAGAATCTGTAACCCAATTTTTCCACTTTTTTCAGGATGAAATTGGCATCCAATTGTATTCTTATTATTAGATACTATCGCAGGAATTTTTTGGTTGTTTTGTAAATAAGAACTTATTAAATTTTTTTTATACTTTACATCTGCTTGATACGAATGAATAAAATAAAAATATGACTTATTGGTTATTTTTTTTAATATTTTTTTTTGATTACTATTGATGCTAATCTTATTCCATCCTACTACGGGAATTTTTATTAGTTTTTCTGATTTTATTTTAACTATTTTTCCTTTAATTATACCAAGGCCTTTAGTGAATTGATTTTCTAGACTACTATCAAATAATAATTGCATTCCTAAACAAATTCCTAAAATAGGTTTGTTATTTTGATTCGCCTTTTTAATCACTTCAATTAATTTAAGTTTTTTTAAGTTGCTAATAGCCTTGTCAAAAGCACCTACTCCTGGCAAAACTATATGTGATGCTTTCGATATAAAATCTATTTTGTTAGTTACTATACTTTTAACTCCTAAGCTTTCAAAGGCATTGCTGATACTTTTTAAATTTCCACAATCATAATCAACAATTATTAATTTTTTTGATTTTTTACTCGAAATCATCAAATTTGACTTGGGTGTTAACCAAAATATTTCTTATTGCTTTTTTTCCCAATATTTTCTCAAAGTCGCTTGCTGGAACTACATTCTCAAGTGGTGCTGGTCTTTTAACCCATAGATTTTCTTTAGATAATGTATCGCCTTTTTTTATATCTTTTATGGAAACCACACTTTCTCTAGCCCATGCAATTATCTGTTTTTCCTCATCAAAAATTTTTTTTACTTTACCATTTGCGAGGAAGATAGCATTACAGCCATCTACTAAGTTTTTTAGTTCTTTTGGTTCTAAAGACGACTTATGATCTGGCCCCACTTGATTTTTATCCAAAGTAAAATGTTTTTCAATAACACATGCCCCGTGAGCTACAGCTCCATATGAGGTATAGCAATTACTACTATGGTCGGAGAGCCCTACCGGAACATTAAACTTTTTATTTAAAATTTCTATTACTTTTAAATTAGCAAACTCATATGGACACGGATAAATAGAAGTACATTGAGTTAAAATTATATCTTTGTTTATTTTTTGAACTTCATTTAACGTAGCGTGGATTTCTTGAATTTCACTCATGCCAGTAGAAATTATTGTAGGTTTTTTCTTAGTTGCAACATATTTTTGAAGAGGTATATTTGTTAATTCACCTGAACCTACTTTAAAAAAATTAACATTTAATTTATCTAATAAATCTACAGCAGCTCTGCTGAATGGTGTGCATAAGTAATCAATTTTTAATTTTTCGCAATAATTTTTCAATTTGTCATGTTCTGCAAGTGTAAAGTTAGTATCATGAAGCGTGGTCCATAAATCATCTTTAAAATTGTCAGATTTAGGTGCAACCCTTAACATTTCATCTTCGAGAACATGAAATTGAAATTTTATACAATTAGAACCAGCTTTTTTAGCCTCTTCTATCATTTTAAAAGCTAATTCAATTTTTCCTCCATGATTAATGCATGCTTCTGCAATTATATAAGGCTTAGATCCTTGAAATACCTCTGTTTGGTTTAGAATAATTTTTTTCACAAATTTCAAATAAACTTTTTGATACCTTCTTCAAGTTTTATTTTAGGTTCCCACCCAAGAACTTTCTTAGCTTTCTTTCCCGAGCAGTATCTTTTATAAATTTCTCTCTTCTTAGACCTGTCAGTTTTTACAAATTCTTTATCAAACTTTACTTTTAGTTTTTTTTTCATTAATTTTGCTATTATCTGAGCTAATTTAAAAATAGTTACTGGCTCTTTTGAGTTACCAATATTAAAAATATTGTTTTTTGTATTTTTTTTTCTTAAAACCAGCATGTTTGCAAAAGCAGTGTCTTTAGCATAAGTATAAGATCTTATTTGAGTACCGCTGCCATTAATTATAACTTTTTTATTTTTTTTGATTAAATTCGAAAATTTTGAAATTACAAATTCTTTATTTTGTTTCTCGCTATAAGTGTTAAAATATCTAAGAATTGTATAATTAATTTTATATTTCTTATAATAAGCTTTACAAAGTTCTTCTCCTGCAAGTTTTGATACTCCATATATTGTTTTTCCTTGGGTCAAATCATTTTCACTTATAGGATTTCTTAAGGGTTCGCCATAAATCTCGGAAGAAGATGCAAATATTATTCTTTTAACTTTGTTTTTAACTGCGGCTTTTAAAACATTTGCCGTTCCAAAAATATTTACGTCTAAGCAATCTTTTTTAAATCTTTCAGTTCTTTTGACACCAAGTTTTGCTGCTAAATGATAAATTACATCTATATTTTTAGTACATTTATTTAAAAAATTTTGGTTTAAAATAGACCCTCGGAAAATTTCAATATTTTTATCTAAAATAATATCTTTTTTTAGTTTTTTTACTTCTTCTGGCAAATCAATAATTCTAACTTTATAACCATTTTCTGATAGCATTTTTGATGTTTCATTGCCAATCATCCCAGCCCCACCGGTAATTAAAATTCTACTCATAAGAAACTACTTTCTTTAAACCATCACTCAATTTAGTAAATCCCTTAAAGCCGATATTTTTAATTTTCTCAACATTAGCACAGCTAAACTCAGCATCATCATTAAGTTTTATTCCTTTAGCAATCTTTCCTCTGCCTACAATTTTAATGATCATTTTTGCTAAATCTTTAATTGTTGTTGGAGTTCCACTTCCAATATTATATGTTCCAGAAACTTTGTTATTATTTAATAATAAATAAGCTTTGCACACATCATCGACGTAAACAAAATCTCTAGATTGTTTTCCCCCGTTATTAAGTTTTAAATTTTTATAATTTTTTGCATTATGTATAAATTTTGGAATTACTGCCGCATATTTACTCTTAATATTTTGTTTTTTGCCGTAAACATTAAAACATCTCAATATCGATGCATTAATTTTTTTTCTATTTAAGTAGTAATTTATTATTTTTTCACCCATATCTTTAGAAATTGAATACGGTGACGATGGAGAAGTTTTATGACTTTCTTTAAACTTTTTTTTTTGATTGAGAGGATAAACTGAACAAGATGAAGCAAAAATTAACCTCTTTTTAAATTTAATACAACTTTCAACAACATTAGATGTGCCAGTAATATTATTTTGAAATGTGTCAGATGGATTTAAAATCGACTCCTGAAGTTCAACTTTTGCAGCAAGGTGAAAAATTGAGTCATATTTCTTTATAATTTTGTTTAAGGATATTTGGTTTAATATATCTTCATGGTAAAAATTATTTATACTTGAAAGATTATTTTTATTTCCTGATGAAAGATTATCTAGAACTCCAACTTTAAAGTTTTTGAGATTTAAATATTTTACTAAATGGTGTCCAATAAAACCTGCTCCACCTATTACTAATGCATTTTTTTTTATCATTCTAATAATTCATTTTTTTTTGAATAATTTCTCTAAAATTTATTTTCTTTAAGATATTAAAAATTTTTATAGAGCTTTTTCCATTTCCATAAGGATTTTTAATTTTTTTTAATGACTTATTAAATTTTTTGTTACTGAAAACAAAATTAATCTTTTTTAAAATTTCTTTTTTTTCGTAGCGAGAGTTAATTATATTTTTTGATTGCATTCTTCCTTCTTGTCTATCGCCTAAATTTATTACTGGTATTTTGAAAGTGCTTGCCTCTAAAATTCCACAGCTACTATTGCCAATTAATAAATTTGTATTAGCTAAAAGTTCAATAAAATCCTGTCTTTGTAAATTTTTAATAACTATAAAATCTTGAGTTTTTTTTTTATAAATTGCTTTAATTATACTTTTATAGCCAGTGTCAGAATTTGGATATATAACAACTTTTTTTTCTTTTCTTTTCTCAAGGGCCTTCAAGAGAATATTTGTTTCATTTAAAGCATTTTTGTAATTTGCCAAGGTAGGGTGATTAATTACTAGAATATATCCCGTTTTATAAAAATTAAATCCAATTTTATTTATTATGTAATTTTTATTAATTTTTTTTTTATTAATTAAATTATCTAATTGAGGTGCGCCAGTATTAAAAACTCTAAATTTTTGTTCACCAAGCTTGAGAACTCTATTGTAAGAATCTTTGCACGATGCAAAATGTAAATGTGAAAGTTTTGTTATTGCGTGTCTAGCAACGCCGTCGATATGACCTGAAAGGTCACCAGCTTGAATATGAGCAACAGGAATATTCATATAAGTAGCAGTTAATGCAGAAATAAACATTTCAGCTCTATCACCGGTCACCAAAACAACATCTGGTCTAAACTTTTTATATTCTATAGATATTTTTTTCATTAAAAAACTCAAAGATGTAATCCAATCTAAAGGTTCAACATTTTTAATTGGAATTTTAATTTTTTTGTTTATCTTTATATTGTTATTTTTTATTTCATCTACTGAAAATCCATGTTCTTTGGATAAATGCATACCAGTAACAACAAAATAAAGATCAAATTCTTTTGATTTTTTTAAGATTTTTAATAACTCTTTTTTGTAACCAAATGTCGCTCTTGAACTGCCAATAACTAATATTTTTTTTTTCATCAAAATTTATTTAAGAAATTTTTTAAAATTTTATTATCTTCATCTAAAGTTATTATACTCGATGTTGTTTTTTCTTTTAAATCTAACCATTTTTTATTATTTATACTTATTATGTTAGTCATTAATCTTTTTACTTCTGAAGCAGTGATTTCATTTGTCCAAAAATACCCTCTTGCTTTTTTTTTACTAGGCCAACCAAAATATGCATTATGGTTTAGAGATTTCCTAGCATAAAAACTTATAGTTTTTATTCCTCGTGCAAGCGACTCGAAACCAAGAGTTGACTCTGTGAAAATATTTATTGAAGACTCATTTAGCCATTTATAAGTTGATTTTGTACCTGGTTCTTTAGATAAATAAGTCCATTTTAAGTCATTAATTAACATTTTATAAAATTTTTTCTCCTCACTTTCCTTATTTCTGGCACAGCCAATAATTCTTAACTTATAATTTTTTTTTTTGCAAAAGTCTGCAATTAATGGAATTAGTTTTTTTTCTAAAGAAAAAAATTCACTATGCATCAATTTTTTATTTTTCCACCTATGAAAAATATAATCTTCATTAGTCTTGCTTCTGTTTCTAAACTGGGAGATAAAAGAAATTGTCTTTTTTTTTTTTTTGAACTTGATGAGCTTATTATTTCTTACTGAGCCAACAGTTATTGCCTTACCGTTTATGTATTTTTTATATTCTTTAGCAAAGTCAGCCCCAAAACAGAAAATGTAATCAATTTTATATTTTTTTTTTATTTTTTTATTTTTTAGAATTGAAAATAAGTCTCCAAATTTATCATGTCTATAACTCAATTGAATTATTGCTGTTTTAGCGTACGGGTATATTTCTTTAATCTTATAAAAAAAAATATCATGATCAGAAGTAGTTATAATTAAATTTGGACTAACTGTATTCAAGTAAAACTTATAATAGTAATTCTTACCAAACTTTAGATTTATTAACATCTTTAAAATAATTAATAAATTTATTTCTTCTCTATTGTCTAACACCTCTATTTTCTTCGAGGGAATTAAATCATTTAATTCACGTAAACTTAGCTTGTCATAAATAAGAACTGGTTTTTTTTTTAATCTCCTAAAAGAGAATTTTTTATTAAATAATATTTCAATTATTTTATTTAAAATTTTCATTAAATATTTAAATTTAATTTTTAAATTTTATAATTTTTTTTAATATTTTTGTAAAATTTAGTCTTGAAATTTTGTGTGTGAAAATCTGTAAAGTAATCAGAATTTATTGATATTTTTTTTAGAGGAAATATGTGATCTTTTTTAAAATTAATAATCCTTTTTTTTTTTAATTCGTTGTCTCTTAAACCAACATTAATTCTTTTGAATTCTTTTTTTGTAAATTTTCCTTTAAAAGATGATTTTGTAATTTTATTCAACACGGTGATAAATTTATTCATACTTTCAAAGGATTTGAATACTCTCTCGTACTTAAATATATGTACTATAAAGTGTTTTTTTAGAATTTTTATAATTTCATCATATCGATAACTATTTTTAAAAAATATTTTATTAGGCGTCATATTTCTTGCTTTTCTCATATCCTCAAATTCAAAATATTCGTCTAATCTTCTCCATAACATTCCTTTATCTACACTGTATCTATATGATGAAACAAGATGCTGAAATGGTTCTCTCAAAAATAGTATGATTTGTGGTTTTGGATAAAAATAATTTATCTTCCTTATAATATCTTCTAAATAATTTTCAGGATTAAAAAAGTTTTCAGTTGAGATAAGAGTTTTTTTTTTAATAGAAAACATGTTTTTTTTTTCAAAACGAAATTCAGAATTATAAAACAAATTAATTCTATATTTGTTAAATCTTTTAGAATTATATCTATCTATATATTTTATCCCTTGAAGTTTAGGAAAAATTTTTCTTTGAAGATAATCTGTACCTGTTCTACCTAGACCAATGTGAATAAAAAAATTTGATCTCTTTAACTTTCTAGTCATCAGTACCGTCTTTGTTAAAAGTATGTCTTAAGCGCCAACTAGATTTAGTTTTTTTCCAAATGTGATCTTGCCTAAATTTATCACAAATATTATTAAATTCATTTTTTGTAATATTTAAATAGTTGAGAATTTCCTCAAAGTATATATTTGGAAATTCACCATCAAATTTTTTAATTAATCTTCTACCCTCAGATAATGTTATATGTTTATTTCTTATTTCTTTTGATGCATCATGACTTGCCCTGCCCAATCCAAATTTAATGTAATGCGTATAATAATGTAAATCATCAATCTTGTCGTCTATGCTTTGAAATTTTTGAAATGTTCCCTGAGTTCTGTAAGGTCTAGCTTTAAAGCCAGTGTTTTCAACAGAATAGTAGTAATTTTCCTGAGGGATCCACTTCAAATAGTATCCTAAATAATGAACTTGTAAATTTTTTCTTTTTTTTAATAAGTTTTCTGAAATAGGTAAATAAATTTGTAAATCATTTTTTTTAAATTTATACTTTGAAAGTAATTGCTCATATTTTATTCCGCAAAGATATATATTTTTTAAATTTTTACTTACATATGCCGATCTGTCTCTCAAAGAGCTTACATTTCTTTTGATTGGAGCTCCATACTCTGCCTCGTTTTCCCCATAAAATATTAAATCTATTCCATAATTATAAGCAATTTTTGGAGCTAAATTTTTTTGGCCTAAAATAAACGTTTGAAAAGGATGCAAAAGATTTTTAATGGACAATGACGTCAACTTTCTCTGAACTTCTGGATTTGGCTTAAAAGTAATATTATCAAAGCCGCCCACTTTGAGCCAATTCTGAAAGTTTTTGTATCCATAATCAGTATACATAATTGGGGGCCAAGTGACTGTAAGCGGATTCATTTTATATTTATATTTTAATATATGAGCTGTAAATGCACTATCCTTTCCACCGCTTCCAGGTATTAAGCAATCATATTCTCCATTATTTTTTCTGAATTTGTTTAAAAGTTTAACTAATTCTTGCTCTCTTTTTTTCCAATTAATGGATGTATACTTTAAATTATGATATTTGCATGCATCACAAATTCCATCTGAACCTATGTTCATGTAGAGAGCACCTTCTCGATTAGCTGTATGTTTAAATTCAGGAATTGTTACGGGTTTTTGATTAGATAATGAACAAGTTTCACAGAAAATTACTTCTTTAGGAGAAGAGATCTTTATTTTTTTCATACTTTAATTTCTTATATTGATACTATTAGCTTTCAGATATTTTTTTAAATAACTGATTGAGACAGTGTTGAAGATATTATTTTTTTTTTTTGACTTTAAATATTCCTTATTTCCATAGTCTGTTTTAGGAATTTTTTTATAATTTTCGATTAACTTATAATGCAGTATTGATGATAGACAAACTCCATCCACTCCTTTTATTTTTGATAAATTTAATACATCTCTTTTATTTCCTGCTCCACCATGTATTATTAAGGGTACCTTACAAAGATCATAAATTTTTTTAATTATATCTAAATCAAAACCCTGTCCGGTGCCCTCTGAATTTACAAAAGTTACACTTATTTCTCCAGCTCCAAGACTTTGTACTTTTTTTATCCATGTCGTTAGTTCAATGCCGGTATGTTCTCTTCCAGAGTCTGTATAAATTAAATATTTTTTATTCTGTTCTATTGTTTCTATAGATATTGAAATGGTAGAAGATCCAAACGCTTTAACAGCTTTTTTTATAAAATTAGGATTCTTCACTGCGGCAGTATTTATAGAAACTTTGTCTGCTCCGGCTCTTAATAGATTTTTTATATCAAGTATTGTCCTAATCCCACCTCCTACAGTTAAAGGGATAAATATTTTTTTTGCTATCCTGCTAATTAACTCATGTAAAGAATTCATGTCATATAGAGATGCAACGACGTCTTGAAAAAAAATTTCATCTGCTCCTTGATTATAATATGTTTGAGCAAAAAATTCTGGTTTTCCTAAAACTCTTAAGCCGTCCAAATTAATACCTTTAACAAGTTCGTTTCCTTTTATATCTAATCTAGGAATTATTCTAAAAGAAGTATTGTTCATTTTTAAATAATTTTTATTGCTGAAAATTCGTCATAACATAGCTCCGCACTTTGTAAAAAGTCAATTTTACATCCAAAATTTTTTTTCATTTTATTTTTACAATGGGCTAAATATAAATTCGTTTTTGTTAATAGTCGATTTTAAGTTGCCCATCATAATATTTAGTTTATTTTTTTGTAAACTTAATACTTTAAAGATTTTGTTTGCAAAAGATCCTGTATTAAATTTATAAAACTTATTAATCTCGACTTCGAATATAGATCTAGTTATATAGCCTTCGTCGTTTTCAATTTTTTTTAAATTTTTTACAAAATTTTCGATTTCTGATTGTGAATAATGAAAACCATTTAAGAAATATTTTAAACCTACAAAATACTTAAGCTTATTTAATGCATTTTTTTTTTCAAAACTCTTATGAAAGCAAAATAAATAATCATTTAATAAACTTATCTCTTTTTTTACTAATTTATTTTTAGTAAATTTTTCTATTAGCAAGAGAGGTCGGTAGATCGTGCAATCATCACCAAAATTTGACTTTAATTCTTTTTTTAATAAATTATATTTTTTCTTGTCAAATTTAATTATTGCCCACATTTACTTAAGTTCCTTTTTCAATTCGTCGTATTCTTTCATTTTTCTTTTCATGAAATTAAGTGTTAGTTTTGTTTTAGTAGCTATGCCAGCGGGTGTGAGAACGTAAAAATAATTTATTTTATTTGGATTTTTTTTGAAATTTTTAATTTTAACTAAACCTTTGTTTTGTAAAGCTTTAATGCAATAATTAAGCTTACCTAAACTGAAACCCAGTTCCTCTGCTAATTCTCTTTGAGTGGAATTAGGTTTTTTCTCAATCTTTCTTAGTACATCAAAATGATCTTGATTATCTCTCATGTTGTTCAAGTTTTGAACACTATATGTTCATAAATTGAACAGTAAAGTAAAAAAACAAGAAAATATGTGTATATTTTTTGATTCTACTAGATATGGTGGTTGGGTATCTAATCAGTTTATCTAGGTTTCTAAATTTTTAGTGCATAAAAAAAGCCCACAATTTCTTGCGAGCTCTTCCTATTTTTAATGTAAAAATGATATCAATCAGTATTTTGGTGTTTGCTTTAACTGAAAATTTTTTTCAGTGCATAAATCAAGCCAATTGAGCT
>CETI01020647.1_pt1 | contig 33847 bp, 6 predicted proteins | sample 361441 | NCBI WGS metagenome assembly CETI01 (sample SAMEA2622478, study PRJEB7988) | marine metagenome | biome: marine biome (ENVO:00000447); feature: deep chlorophyll maximum layer (ENVO:xxxxxxxx); material: "saline water (ENVO:00002010), including plankton (ENVO:xxxxxxxx)" | depth 90 m | reverse complement strand
TTATATGTTAATGGTGATGTATCATTCCAAAGAAATTTAGATGTTTCTGGAAGATTAACAGCAACAACTTTCACCGTATTAGGTGATGTTTCATTCAATGGTAATGTTGATATATCTGACCAATTAACTGTTTATGGTGATGCTTCCTTTAACAATAATGTTGATATTACAAATAATTTAAATGCAGGTACTATTGATATTAGCTCTACATTAAAAGTTCAAGGTGATGCTTCATTCAATAAAGATGTTGATGTATCAGAAAACTTATATGTTAATGGTGATGTTTCATTCCAAAGAAACTTAGATGTTTCTGGTTCAATTACAGCTACAACTATTAAAGTTTTAGGTGATGTTAGCTTTAATGGAAATGTTGATATTTCAGATCGTCTTGTTGTTCACGGTGATGCAAGCTTCAGTTCATCATTAGATGTTTCTAATAATTTAACTGTTAGTGGTGATACTATACTTTCAAATGTTAGTGTAATTAATCTTACTAATACTCGTGTAGTTTTTGTTGGAGAAAATGGGCAACTTGTTGATTCTTCTAACTTTACATTTGATGGTTCTAATCTTGTTATTGACACTTCTTCATCAATTCAAATTCCAGTTGGAACAACCGGCGAAAGACCTTCACCTGCCGAACAAGGGCAAATCAGATACAATATCACAGATAGCACATTCGAAGGATTTGATGGAACTAATTGGGGCTCATTAGGAGGTGTTAAAGATGTAGATGGTGATACATATATTCTTGCTGAAACATCAGCAGGAACTGATAATGATGATTTAGAATTCTATACAGCAGGTAATAAACGCGCTGTTATGGATGATAGTGGTAACTTTTTATTTGGTAAAGATTTAACTCAATTCACCATATCTGGTGATACTGGAACCACATTTATTTCTGGTAATTTAAATGCTGGTGCTACTGATATTAGTTCCATATTAAATGTTCAGGGTGATGCTTCATTCAATAAAAATGTTGATATATCAAATATTTTAACTGTCAGCGGAGAAACAATTACTTCCAGTTTAATAGTTGGTGATTTGACTAAAGGAAGAATTGTTTTAGTAGGTGTAAGTGGTCAAATAATTGATAGTTCCTTTTTGACATTTGATGGTTCTAATCTTGTAGTAGATACATCTTCTGCTATTCAAATTCCAGTTGGAACAACTGGTGAAAGACCTACTGGTGTACAAGGATATATCAGATATAATGTAACGCTCAATAGATTTGAAGGACACGATGGAAATTCCTGGAATGAATTTGGAAATTCAAGTTTTAATCGTGCGGTTTCTGTCGGTCAAGGAACAAATTCACTAGCTTATTCAGATGATTTTGGAAAATCTTGGTTTGCTGTTCCTGATTCTACTAATATATTTTCAAGTAAAGGTTCTGATATAGCAGCTAATAGTAATAAATTTGTTGCTATTGGTAGTGGTTCTGCTAATACAATTGCTTATTCATATGATGGTATTAATTGGACAGGAGTTGGAAAAACTATCTTTACTGATGATGGTAATAAAGTTATATGGGGAGATACATTATGGGTTGCTACTGGTGCCGGAACAAATGCATTAGCATATTCAGCTGATGGTATTAATTGGAATGGTATTTCAACAGTTTTCGATAATGCAGCGGGTGCTTATGGTATAGCATATAATGAAAAAATTTGGTTAGCAGGTGGATTTCATGCTAATCATTCAATCGCATATTCATATGATGGTATAAATTGGACTCCAGTTGGTGGTTCAAAAAATATATTTAGCACCTGGGTAACTGATTTTGCATACACTGGTAATATGTGGGTTGCTACTGGTTTAGGAACAACTAATACATTAGCTTATTCATATGATGGTGTTAATTGGACTGGATTAGGTAAAACAATATTTACAACACATGGTTTCTCTGTTGCTTTCAATGGAATTCAATTATTAGCCGGTGGTCAAGGAACTAATACATTAGCTAAATCAACAGATGGTATTAATTGGACTGGATTAGGAAATACTACCTTCGCAACAACTGTTAATGGAATTAATTGGAATGGAGATAATTGGGTCGTTTGTGGTAATTCTACAAGTGAAACAATAGCATATTCTGATGATGATGCAAATACATTTACTAATGTAACTAATTCAAAAACCGATATTTTTACCACTGCTGCTAATAATAGTTCATCATTCAATAATATTAGATATCATTACAATGATAATGATGTATTAGATGTATCATATAGAAATGTTGATGTATCCAATCGTTTATATGTTGAAAGCATTTTAGATATTAGTGGCGATTTAAGTGTTAATCAAATCATTTCTCATTTAATCCCTAGAGAAGATCTTTCATATGATTTGGGTGCTGTTGATAAACAATGGAGAGATTTATTCATTGGTCCCGGGTCAATTTATATGGATAGATGCAAAATTATACACAGAGATGTATGTGATACATTAATCATTGATAATTCAGGATTATTATGCGATATATCACATGTTATACACTTTAATATTAGACCCGATACCAGTTTTAATGCTAAGGTTGATATATCAGAAAACTTATATGTTAATGGTGATGTTTCATTCCAAAGAAACTTAGATGTTTCTGGAACACTTATTGCTACAACTATTAAAGTATTAGGTGATGTATCTTTCAGTGGTTATGTTGATATATCAGATAGACTTGTCGCTTATGGAGATGCTTCATTTAATGAAGATGTTGATATATGTGGAACATTATATGGAAATGAATTAACAATAAGTAATGATGCTTCATTTAATTCTAATGTAACTATTGAAAATCAATTAAATGTAAATGGTGATACTTCATTAAACGGTGATGTTGATATATCAGAAAACTTATATGTTAATGGTGATGTTTCTTTCCAAAGAAATTTAGATGTATCTGGAAGATTATCTGTTGATGGTAATTCTTTTGATGGTGTAAGAAAAGACTTAAATATATTAAACAATCAAGATAATATAATTGTAGCTGGTGGTAATGTTAATCCTGATTCAATAATTTATTCCACAGATTTTGGAGAAACATGGAATAGTGTTGCTGGTTCTGGTTCAATATTTTCAACTTGGTGCTATACAATCGGTTACAATGGTTCTATGTGGGTTGCCGGAGGTAGAGGAACAAATACAGTAGGCTATTCATATGATGGAATAAACTGGGTTGCTGGAGGAAATCCATTTAGTCATAGTGTAAGAGTTGTAAAATATAATAGTTATGTAGGTCAATGGATTTTAGGAGGACAAGGTGGAGATGATATAGCATATTCATATGATGGTATTAATTGGGAAACAAAACCTATTACTGGTGTATCAAGTATAAGAGGATATGCTTTTAATGAAAATAGACATGTTATTGCAACAACAGGAACAAACACCGTATTATATTCTGATGATCTTAATAATTGGAATGTTGTTGATACTGGTTCATTTTTCCAACAAGCAAGAGATGTTATTTGGACTGGAAGAAGATGGATATTAGCTGGGGCTGTTGGGTCAGGAACATTAATAGGAACATTATATCATTCTGACGATGGAATAAATTGGACTGATGTATCTAATGCAGATGATTTAACTCAAAATTCAGCAAGCATATTTTCAACAGCAGTAAATAGAGTTGCATATAATGGAAATATTGTAGTAGCAGTAGGAAGTGGAATAAATGCAGTTGCTTATTCAACAGATCATGGTTTAACATTTAAAGGAATAGGTAATCCAGGATTTTCATCAGGTACAGATATAGAATGGTGTGGTATTAGATGGATAGCAGGAGGAAGTGGAGATCAAATAATTTTATCATCTGATGGTATAAATTGGACATCAATATCTAATCCATTATTTAACACTCACTGTTATGCTATAAAATGGAACAGAAGTGTATATGGCACATTTGCAAATATTGGAGAAAGATTAAAATCATTAGAAGCATTAGATGTTTCATACAGAAATGTTGATATCAGTTTAAATTTATTAGTAGAAGGTGATACTTCATTAAATGGTAATGTTGATATATCAGAAAACTTATATGTTAATGGTGATGTTTCATTCCAAAGAAACTTAGATGTTTCTGGAACACTTACTGCTACAAGTCTTAAAGTATTAGGTGATGTATCTTTCAATGGTAATGTTGATATATCAGATAGATTAGTAGCTAATGGTGATGTAAGCTTTAATAAAAACTTTGATGTAAGTGGTTTAACTAACCTTAATAATTTAGTTGTTCAAAAAGACGCCAGCTTTAATGAAAATCTTGATGTTAGTGGTTTAACTAACCTTAATAACTTAGTTGTTGAAGAAGATGCAAGCTTCAATAAAAATCTTGATGTAAGTGGTTTAACCAATCTTAACAATTTAGTTGTTGAAAAAGATGCCAGCTTTAATGAAAACATTGATGTTAGTGGATTAACAAATCTTAATGATTTAAATGTTGATGGTGATGCTTCATTCAATTCCAATGTTGATATATCTGACCAATTAACTGTTTATGGTGATGCCTCTTTCAATAAGAATGTTGATATTTCAGGCACATTAAGATTAGACAATTTAATAGTCGATGGTGATGTTTCATTTAATGGAAGAGTTGATATTTCCGACCAATTAAATGTTTATGGTGATACAAGCTTCAACAAAAATGTAGATATAAGTGGTTTAACTAACCTTAACAACTTAGTTGTTGAAAAAGATGCTTCATTCAATTCTAATGTTGATATCAGTGAAAATTTAACTGTTAATCAAAACTTAATTGTTGATGGTGATACATCATTAAATGGTAATGTAGATATATCTGACCATTTAACTGTTAATGGAGATGCTTCATTCAATAAGAATGTTGATATTTCAGGCACATTAAGATTAGACGATTTAATTGTTGATGGCGATGTAAGCTTTAATGGAAGAGTTGATATATCCGACCAATTAAATGTTTATGGTGATACAAGCTTCAATAAAAATGTAGATATAAGCGGTTTAACTAACCTTAACAACTTAGTTGTTGATAAAGATGCTTCATTCAATTCTAATGTTGATATTAGTGAAAATTTAAATGTTGATGGTGATACATCATTAAACGGTAAAGTTGATATTTCAGACCAATTAAATGTTAATGGTGATGCGTCATTTAATTCTAATGTTGATATTTCAGACCAATTAACAGTTGATGGTGATACATCATTAAATGGAAAAGTAGATATTTCAGACCAATTAACAGTTGATGGTGATGCTTCATTCAATAAGAATGTAGATATTTCAGGAACATTAAGAGTAGATGATTTAATTGTTGATGGTGATGTTTCATTAAATGGTAAAGTTGATATATCAGATCAATTAAATGTCTTTGGTGATACAAGCTTTAATAATAATGTTGATATAAGTGGCTTAACTAACTTACAGAATGTAATTGTTGATAAAGATGCCAGCTTCAACTCTAATGTTGATGTTTCAGATAATTTGAATGTTGATGGTGATACAAGTTTAAATAACAATGTTGATATATCAAACCAATTAAATGTTAATGGCGATGCTTCCTTTAATGGCAATGTTGATATTTCAGATAATTTAAATGTTAATGGTATAGCATTTGATGGACTTAAACAAGATATTGATATGATTAAAAACAATGAAAACATAATTGTAGCTGGTGGTAAAGATGATAATATGATTAGTTATTCAACCGATTTTGGAGTAACATGGACACCTGTTGCTAATTCTTCTACTATATTTACCACAACTGTAAATTCAATAGATTTCAATGGTTCAATGTGGGTTGCTGGTGGTAGAGGAACAAATACACTTGCTTATTCTATGGACGGTAAAGAATGGGTTGGATTAGGAACACCAGTATTTACTCATAGTGGAAGACCAATTAAATGGCACAGTAATACAGGCAGATGGATTGCTGGTGGTCAAGGCACTAATACATTAGCATATTCATATAACGGTATAGATTGGGTTGGATTAGGAAATAGTTCTAATAATGCTAAGGTAACTGGTTTAGATTTTAATGACACAAGATATATTACTGTTGGTGAATCATCTCCAACAATTGCTTATTCTGATGATTTAGAAAACTGGACAGCTGTTACTGATTCTACATCTATTTTCCAAAGAGGTAAAGGAGTTGTTTGGGCTGGTGAAAGATGGATCGCAGTCGGTAGTAAAGGAACTGGTAATTCAACTATTGTTTATTCAGATGATAATGGTGTTACATGGATTGATGCAAGTAATGCTAATAATTTAGCTCAAACATCAACAAATGTATTTTCAACAGTTTGTAATGGTGTTGCTTATAATGGTTCAACATTAGTAGCAGTTGGTAATGGAACAAGCACAGTAGCTTACTCAACTGATAAAGGTTTAACATGGACTGGTATGAATTTATCAGCTATTTTAGGTCATCCACAAGGTATGTGTGTAGAATGGATTGGAACAAAATGGATTGTTGGCGGTATGGGTGACACTATAATATATTCTGATGATGCTATTAATTGGACTGTTGTTGATACACCACCGTTTAATACTCAATGTAATACAATAGCTTGGAATAATTCTTTATATGGAACAATGAGAGCTATTAATGATAAATTAAACGAATTAGATAGTAAAATAGATGTTTCTTATCGTTATGTTGATATTAGTTTAGATTTATTAGTCGAAAGAGATGCCAGCTTCAATAGATATGTTGATATTTCAGATAATTTGAATGTTGGAAATAAGGTTACAGTTGAAGGTGATACAGAATTAAAAAATAAATTAGATGTAAGCGGATTAGCTACATTTTCTGGTTCAGGACAAGGAGTATTTGTTGAAAATGATATCAGTATAAACAGCAATATACACTTTGGTGGTGGTCATTTATACGGACCTCCTATAATTTATATTGATCCTGTTTTTAACAATTTCGGTGATAATTCAGGAACTGTTGTTATTAGAGGTGATCTTGATGTTAAAGGAACAGAAACAACAGTTAATACTCAAACAACAGAAGTTAGTCATAATATTATCGCACATATTCCCGCAGCATTATCAGATGGTGGTTTAGTTGTAAGAGATCAAAATGATCATGAAAGACCATTTGTATTCAAAAACGCACCTGATTATGTTTGGGATTTAAGTGATAGTATAATCTTTAATGAAAATACAGAAGTTAAAGGTGATGCTTCATTCAATAACGATGTTGATATTTGTGGAACTTTGAAAGTTAAAGACTTAAATGTCTATGGTGATGTATCATTCTTAGGATATGTTGATATTGCGAAACGACTTGTTTTATATGGTGATGCTAGTTTTGCGCAAGATGTTGATATTAGTGGTTTCTTAACAGTTGATGGACCTACAACTTGCACTGATTTTTCAGCAACCAGAATTAGAGTTGATGTTAATAGAATAGCTATTGGAGATAATGCTGGTGCTATATTACAAGGTTCTGATTCAATATCAATTGGTAAATATGCCGGAAATACCGAACAGGGTAATAAAAGTATATCAATTGGTGAAGACACTGGACGGATAAGACAAGGAGAAGAAACACTTGCGATTGGATTTCAAGCAGGCAAAACAGATCAATCTGATTTTGCTGTTGCGATTGGTTCAGAATCGGGTCTAACAAATCAAGGTAGATTATCTACCAGTATAGGATATAATGCGGGTAGAACAGATCAAAGTTCAAACGCAGTTGCTATTGGAGCACAAGCTGGTTCCTCTAATCAAGGTACTGAAGCAGTCGCATTGGGGCATCAGGCCGGATTCATGAATCAAGGCGCATATGCTATTGCTATTGGTTCAGCATCAAGTATTGTAAATCAAAAACCAAGTTCCATAATTATGAGTGCAAGTGGTCATATAGAAACCGACTTTGAAAACGCATTATATATTAACCCTATTCGTAATACAGATTCTTCCTTTATTCTTCAATATAACTCTACTTCCAAAGAAGTTACATATTCATCAAACATTAATATTGATAGTTTGGTTGTAACTGATGCTTCATTCACAAATGTTGATATATCAAATCAATTATTAGTTACTGGTGATGCTTCATTCAATAATAATGTAGATATATCTAATAGATTAGTAGCTAATGGTGACGCTTCATTCAATGAAAATGTTGATGTTTCTGGAACATTAACAACAAATGATTTAGTTGTAAGAGGAGATGTATCATTCAATAAGAATGTTGATATATCAGAAAACTTGTATGTTAATGGTGATGTTTCATTCCAGAGAAATGTTGATGTATCAGGTGTATTAGTTCCAACTTATTTGAATGTTCTTCAAGATGCTTCATTTAATGCCAGTGTTGATATATCAGAAAATTTAACTGTTAATGGTTATTCATTTGAAGGTGTAAGGTCAGCAACAGAATATTTACATAATACTGAAAATTTAATTGTTGCTGTTGGTGGTAATGATGCTAGAATTTCTATTTCAAGAGATTTTGGTATAACATGGAGTGAATTACCTGATAGTGTTAATATTTTCCAAGATTCAAACCCAGGAGGAACAGCAATAGCATATAATGGACATAGATGGGTTGCTATTGGTAATAAAGTTAATATAGCAGCTTATTCTGACGATGGTATTAATTGGACAGGTTATAATGAAACAACCCCAGGTGTAAATGGACCATTTGGAAATAGAGGTTGGGTTATTAAATGGAATCCTAAATTGGGTATGTTTGTTGCTGGTGGTCACAGATCAGGTGGTGGAACTGATTTATGTAATAATACAATAGCATACACAAAAGATGGTGCTTCTTGGATACCTGGTGGAAATCCTTTAACCGCAAAAGTCACCGGATTAGATTTTGATAATAATGAAAGATATGTATATGTTGGTGTAGGTACAGCATCTGCGTTAAGTACTATTGCTTATAGTGATGATAGAGTTAACTTTGTAGGATTAGGAAATACTATATTTGACCAAGGCAAAGAAGTTTTATGGTTAGGCGGTTCAAGATGGGTTGCTGTAGGTATTCCTGGTTCAAGTTCTATTGCTATTTCAGATACATCTGGTGAAACTTGGGCCGATGCTAGTTTTAATGGTGGTTCTTCTACAACACTCTTTACTGAATGTTGGGTAGTTGGATGGAATGGTTCTAGAGTAATAGCTGCTGGTAAAGGAACCCATAGAATAGCATATTCAGATGATAGAGGTTCAACATGGACTGCAGTTCCAAATTCAACTGATTTCTTTTCAGGAGAAATTGTAAATTGTGTAGTTTGGTGTGGTGTTCATTGGATAATAGGTGGTGCAACTCCTGATAGATTAATATATTCAAGAGATGGAATAACTTGGACAGCTGTTGTAAATGCTACACATACTGCATTTAGTTCTCAATGTTCAAGTCTCGCTTGGAATAAAAATTATAATGCTGCATTAGCATATGTAGCAAATAATTCAAATGTTGATACTTCAATTGATGTATCATATAGAAATGTAGATATTAGTAATAAATTATTAGTAGAAGGAGATGCATCATTTAATAATAATGTTGATATATCTAATCATTTTACAGTTTTAGGTGATGCCAGTTTCCAAGGTTCTACAAATTTCCAAGATTATGTAAGTTTCCAAAATTATGTAGATGTTAGTAATTTAATTGTTGGAGCATTACCAAATGTAAATGGTTGGGCTGGTATAAAACATAAAGATAATCTTGCTAATACAGGTTATGCATTAATACAAAATAGTGATGGAAAAACAGTTATTGGTTCAACCAATCCTCAACCGTTAGAATTTAGAAATTCTGGTAATTTATTAGGAACTTTTAGAAATGGTAAATTTGGTATAGGTGTCAGTATTCCTGGTTCTTATTTAACTGTAAGTGGTGATTCTTCATTATTAGGCGATGTTGATATATCAGAAAACTTATATGTTAATGGTGATGTTTCATTCCAAAGAAATTTAGATGTTTCTGGTGTATTATCTGCCACAACTTTATCTGTAATGGATGTTTCATTTAGAAATGTTGATATTAGTATGAATTTATCTGTTGATGGAAACGCAACTATAAGTGGTAGTATATTAACACCTGAAGCAGATGCTGGATTATCTGGTGAAGTTTTAACTTCATTAGGACCACAACAAGGTTGGGAATGGAGAACCTTATTTGTTAATGATTTAAGTGATGCTATTTCAAATGTATCTAATTTCAGCAATTCACTTAAGATTGGTTCAAATAAAACAGGAGCATTAAATAATTGCTTTTCTAATACATTTGTAGGTATTGACAGTGGTAATTCCATAATATCAGCTTCAAATAATACAGCATTAGGTTTTGGAACTTTAAATGAATTAACTACTGGTGATGCAAATACTGCAATTGGTCAAGGAACACTTGAATATTGTACAACAGGTGCAAGTAACACTGCTGTTGGTAATCTTGCATTAGCTGGTGATGATATAACTAAATTAACAGGCAATTTTAATACTGCATTTGGTAAAAATTGTATGTTCAAAATTAAAACTGGTAGTGCCAATAGTGGTATGGGTAATAAATCATTATTTGATCTTACTGATGGTTCTTACAATATAGCTATGGGTAATAATTCATTAGCAAATGTTACTACTGGAAGTTATAATATAGGTTTTGGTATGTATTCTGGTAGAGCATTAAAAACAGGAGAACATAATATATTTATTGGATATAATAGTGAAACTCTTAGTAAATCTACATCTTCAAATAATCAGATTGTAATAGGTAGCTGTCTTCTTGGTGCTTCTCAAAGAAATTATGGACATGGTGATAATACAACCACAATTGGTAATTTAGGAACAACTAGAACTGTAATATATGGTTTATTAGATATATCAAATCTTAAAGCTATTGATGCTTCATTCACAGGTTCAATACATGTTGATAACGATGCTTCATTTAATCAAAACATATTTGCCAAAGCTATAACTTGTGATGATTTCAGTGCTGATAGAATTAAAGTTGATACTAATGCAATAGGTATTGGTATTGAAGCTGGATTTGAAAATCAAGGATTACATGGTATAGGTATTGGAACATTAGCAGGTAATAGAGATCAAAGTAATAACGCTATTGGTATTGGATTAACTGCTGGTGAGCGTTATCAAGAATTAGCAGCCATAGCAATTGGTGAAAAAGCAGGACAATTAAGTCAGGGAACTAATTCAGTAGCTATTGGTAATAGTGCGGGTAATAATCAACAAGGTAAATACTCAATCGCTGTTGGATATAGAGCTGGTGATAATCAACAACATGAGAACTCTATTATATTAAATGCTAATGATCAACCATTAGATAGTGACTTCTCTAATGCCTTATACATTAATCCCATCAGAAATTTTGATGGTTCATACATTCTTCAATATAATACAACAACTAAAGAAGTTACATATTCAAATAATCTTGAACTTAACAATCTTAATGTTCTTGATATTTCATGCCGTAATATTGATGTTAGTATGAGATTATTTGTTGAAGGTGATGCTTCATTCAATTCTAATGTAGATGTTTGTGGTCGTATTGTAACTGATGACTTTGAAGCTACAAGAATTAAAGCTAAAACAGACGGAACAATAGCAATTGGTAAAGAAGCAGGATTACAATCTCAAAATATTGAATCAATAGCAATTGGTTCATTAACTGGACGAATTGATCAAAGTCTTAATGCAATAGCAATTGGTAATAGTGCAGGACAAACTTATCAATCAAGAGCTGCTGTTTCTGTTGGACATTTAGCAGGTAATTTAAGACAAGGACAAGTAGCTGTTGCTATTGGTACTTCTTCTGGACAAACTGCACAAGGTGATCAGTCAATCGCAATTGGCGGATTTGCAGGTTATAATAATTTAGGTAAAAATTCAGTTGCTATTGGATCACAAGCAGGATTATTTAATCCTACTAATGTTGAAAATGCTATCATGATTAATTCAACAGGTACTGCTTTAAATGCTGATATATCACACGCATTATATATTAAACCAGTTAGACCATTCCATAATTTAGATGTTCTTCAATATAATTCAACTACTGGTGAAATTACATATTCATCTAAATTAACTATTACAGATGCTTCATTCACTAATGTTGATATTAGTAATAACTTAAATGTTGATAATAAATTAGTTGTTCAAGGTGATGTTTCATTAAATGGTAAAGTTGATATATCTGACAACTTAAATGTATTAAGTAACTTAGATGTTAGTAATAACTTAAATGTTGGTAATAATTTAGTTGTTGAAGGTGATGCTTCATTCAATAAGAATCTTGATATTAGTGGTGAATTAACTGTTGATGATTATTTATATTCAAATGTTAGATATCAAGTTGATAAAAACAAATATGATATATCACCTACTAACCATGATAATATAATTGTTGCTGTTGCTGCTTATAATTCCTCTGCTGCTTCAGAAGAACAATATAACATAGTATATTCATTAGATAATGCTACAACTTGGAATGGTGTTACAAATTCACGATCTATTTTTGGTAAAAGAGCCAATGCAATTGCTAATAATGGATATAGATGGGTAGCGGGAGGGCAACAAGACACTAATGGACATCCAACTTTGGCTTATTCTGATGATGGTATTACTTGGACTACTATTGACACACCAGTTGCGTTTAGTATTAGATGTTGGGTGGCTTATTGGTGTGAATATTACCAAAGATGGTATGCTGGTGGACATGGTGGTAATACTATAATCTATTCAAATGATGGTATTAATTGGATATCTGGTGGTAGTCCAATATCAACAAAAGTATTAACAATAACATCAAATGGTAAAAGAATTTTTATAGGTGGTGAAGGTGCTGGTGATAATGACTTCGCCTATTCTGATGATGGTATTAATTGGACACCTCTATATACTCTATTTACATCAGTTAGAAGTATAGCGACAGATGGTTCTATGGTTGTTATGGCTGGTCAAGTAGGACCTAGTAATACTAATAGTTTGATGTATTCAAAAGATAATGGTTCAACTTGGATAGATTGTTCTAATGCTGCTAATGGTAATGGTTCAAGTAATATTTTCTCTGTAAGAGGTCATAATGTTAAATATAATGGAACAAGATGGCTTGTAGGAGGATTTGGTGGTAATTCATTAGCATATTCTGATGATGGTATTAATTGGACAAAAATAACAGATTCACAAACAAACTACTTTGGTAGTTGTAATTATGTTGAATGGACAGGAACAAGATGGGTTGCTGTTGGTGATGGTAATAATATTATTTATTCAGACGATAATGCTATAACATGGACTATTATTAGTACAACAGATAGAACTTTATTTAATAATGTATTTGCTATATCTTCAAATAGAAGTGTATTTTCATACATTAGAGATTTTCATTCCAATATTGATGATATAAGTAATGCTCTTGCTAATATTTCAACTAATCTTACCGGTGATTATGCTACAAAAACTGAATTTGATGATTTAAGTACTAATCATTATGAATTAGATGCCAGTTTTGATGTATTATGGGATAATGTTGTTCTTCAACATAGTGATGCTTCATTAGCTAATTTAGATATATCACAAAATCTTAAAGTAGGTTATGATACTGATACTATTGGTTATATTGGTAGAGCTGCAATTGGACATAATACTTTTCATCCTGACTTTGCTTCTTTTGCTCATTTAGACAGTAATGCGTCTAATGGATATGCTATTATGCAAAAGGCTGATGGTAGAACAATTATTAATGCAGCTGGAGGACAGTTTATTAGTAATAGAATAAATAATGTTCAATACACAAATTTAAATCAAAATCAAATACAATTAGGTTCCAGTGATATTGATAATTATAAGGTTGTAGTTGACGCAGATTTATCTTGTGTTAAAAATGTTGATATTTGTTTGAATTTAGAAGTTAGAGGTGATGCTTCATTCAATGAATTTGTTGATATTTCCAATTTAAGAGTCGGTCATAATCATGGTCAAGACAATGGTTCTGTGTCTACATCAACTAATTCAGCAAGTCAAACACTATTGGGTAATATGCGTTTAGGATATATGGGTTCTGGATTTAATAATTGGGTTGGTTTTAAACATAATGCTTTATCAAGTAAAAATGGTTATGCTATTATACAAAACTCTGATGGAACAACATTATTAAATGCTCTTTCAGGACAAGGTATAAACTTTAACATACATAATTCTGTAAAAATGAAATTAACTTCTGATGGTAATTTTGGAATTGGATTAGCAGGTTCTCCAACATATAGATTAGAAGTTTCTGGTAATTCATTATTTAGATCTAATGTTGATATATCTGAAAATTTATATGTTAATGGTGATGTTTCATTCCAAAGAAATTTAGATGTTTCAGGTAATTTGAATGTTAAGAATTTAACAATACAAGATTTAATCGTAAATGGTGATGCTTCATTCAATAATAATGTAGATGTTACTAATACATTAAAATTAAAAGGTGACTCAAGCTGGCCAATTTATATTGACCAAACTAAATCAACAGAAACAAGCGATTCTTTTACAACTAATGGAATTCTAATTAATAATGATACAAATAAAAATTCTGAGTTATTAAGAGTACAATACAATGGTAGTCATCAATATGGTGGTGCTCTTATTTATAATGGTTCTAATTCGGGTGTTAAAAATACAATAGCATTCACTATGGACAAAGAAGATTCTGGTACTCCTATTCAATGTTTTACTATGAATCAAAACGGTGATGTTGGTATTGGAAGAGGTGGTAATTCTATGTTACCAGAAGCCACATTACATATATCATCAGCACAAGATGGACCTTGTGATATTTTACTTGAAGGTGATGAAGGTAATAATGCTAGTGGCGGAACACCACAAATATATTTTAAACAAGGCGCAGGTATGTGGACATCTGGAATAGGAAGTTTTGAAACAGAAAAATTAATATTTAAAAATTCAAGAGAAAATGGAGGTATTATATTTGAAACTGGTAATCGTAAAACTAATACCTCAAAAGATATTTTTAATGGTTTTACAACAGAAAGAATGAGAATAACTGAAACTGGTGATATTGGTATTGGATTAATTAATCCAGGTGTATCATTTGAAGTTGTTGGTGATGTATCATTTGGTAAATCTTTATTTGTTGCTGGCGATACTTCATTAAATTCCAATGTTCAAATAAATGGTGCTATAATTACATCTACTGGCGATAAAGGTGTTTCTGGTGAAATTTTAATATCTACTGGAACAGAATGGCATTGGAATTCATTAGGTCTTAATGATTTACACGATGCTATTTCTAATATTACTGACTTTTCTAATTCTATTAAGATTGGTTCTTCAGTAACTGGAACATTAAATAATGCTTATGGTAATACATTATTAGGTAGAAATGTAGCTGAATCTATTACAAATGGAATTAAAAATACATCTATTGGTTTTGAAACATTAAAAAATATTATAGGTGGTGACTTTAATACTGGTATTGGTTCAGAAGCATTATTATCACTTATATCTGGTGATGGAAATACTGGATTGGGTAATAATTCATTAAATTTAGTTACTAATGGAAATTACAATACTGCTGTTGGTGCTGGTGCATTAGGTTTTACTACTACATCAAATAACAATACTGCGTTAGGAAGAAAAGCAGGTGAAACTAATACAACTGGTTCAAATAATATATTCATAGGTTACAAAGCTGTTTCTGACATATCAGAAGCTGATAATCAAATAATTATAGGTTACGATACTTCTGGATTAGCTAATTATGGTTCTAATACTGTATTAATTGGTAATAATGATATTTGTAATACATATTTGAAAGGAACAGTTGTATATACAGATATTTCTGGTCCTGTTGTTGTTGATGATTTAACAGCTGTTACAGATCTATCTAAAAAAGTAGCTACTGCTGGTTCTATTAGAAAATATGTTAAAGAAACAGCACCGTTTATTTTTAATACTGTTAATATTGAAACTGATAAAAAACTTAGAAACAAATATTCAATCGCTTACCCAACTGATGAAAGAATGAATATTAAACAGTCCTTTATTAATGCTACATATAATGGAGAATTTGATGATTATAATCCTGGAACACAACAAATCACTTTTGGAGAAGCTAATAAAAAAATATATGTTGCTGTTGGTAAAACTGGGTCTGTAACAAATACAATATCATATTCATATGATAGTAAAAAATGGTATTCTGCTGGAAAACCTATTGAAACAAGAGGTTATTCTATTGATTATAATGGTATTGTATGGGTTGCTGTTGGTCAAGGTTCAGGTAATACAATTGCTTTTTCATATGATGGTATTCATTGGGAAGGAATAGGAAAAACCATATTTTCTCTTAAAGGTTTACATATTAAATACGAAAGTAATATGTGGGTTGCTTGTGGTGAAGGAACTAATAGATTAGCTTATTCATTTAATGGCACTACTTGGTATCCTGGAAGAACAACCACTCATACTAATACAACTAATATATTTAGCACAAGAGCTAAATGTACAGCATATAATGGTATGGTTTGGGTTGCTGTTGGTATAGGAACAAATTCAATAGCTTATTCTGAAGATGGTATAACTTGGATTGGATTAGGAGTAGCTGATTTAGCTAATGGATATTCTGTTGCTTGTGATGGAACTAAATTTATAGTAGCTGGTGATGATAGTAGTGGCGATGGTAAAATGTTAAGCTCTAATAATGGTAAAGACTGGACTAATATAGCTGGTATATCAACTTTGTTTAATACAAGAGTTGCTGGTATTTGTTGTGATGGTAATAATACTTGGTGTGCTACTGGTCGTGATAATAATTATATGGCATACTCTAAAGATAATGGTATTACTTGGACTGCTATAAGTAATCCTGTATTTACTGGAATGGGTAATTCAAATATTAACTGGGATGGTAATTATTTCTTTGCTACTACTGATGCTGGTGATAATTTAACAGCTAAATCAAAAGATGGCGTAACTTGGCAAGCAGTAAATGTATTTACTGACGCAGGTGGAACAGTAATATCTAATTACAATAAACGAAATAGAATCACTTTTTCAAAAAATATATCTGTTACTGGTGGTAAAGGAGATGATTATTCAATAGCATACACTACCGGATTATATGATATATCTAATATTGGACTTCAATGGACTGGTGTTTCTGGTTCAAATGATATATTAGCTCAATGTAATGATATTGCACATAATGGTGATATATGGATTGCAGCAGGTCAAAAAGCTTCTGGAACAACATTCACTCTTGCATATTCAGAAAATGGTATTATATGGAATGGAATACATAATACAGACCAATTATTTCAAGGCACTAATCAAGCAACCTCTATTGCTTGGAATGGTAAATTATGGGTTGCCATTGGTAAAGGTTCTAATGATGCAACTATTACAAATGTTGCTTATTCTGCTGATGGATTTAAATGGAAAAAAGTAACATCTACTATTACTGATTTAGATGGAACAGTAGCTGATGTTAAAGCTCTTGCTACTAATGGAAAAGTATGGGTTATTAGTGGATATCCTGGAAAATTCGCTTATTCAACAGATCTTATAACATGGACAGCAGGATATAACTCACCATTGGGAACTAGTGTTAATTCTATTGTTTGGAATGGTTCTATCTTTTTAGCAACTGGTAAGGGAAGTTCAGCAAAAATAGCATACTCACATGATGGTGATTTCTGGACTGGATTTGATTCTATATTTACTGATGCAGGTAGAGGTGCAGCATGGAGTGATACACTTAAAATTTGGGTAGTTGTTGGTAATGGTACAAACTCAATTGGTTATTCAAAAGACGCAACTATATGGACCGCTGTTACAAATTCTACTAATATATTTACATCTGGTCATTCTGTAAATTGGAATGGACATAGATTTGTTGCTGTCGGTGAAGGAAATAATTCTATTGCTTATTCAGATGACGGTATAAATTGGGTTGGATTAGGTAATAATATTTTTACTGGTTCTTCTTCACCAAATGGATTATGTATTGCTTCATCTAATAGAACACCTGTTGTTTCTATATCACATCCATTTATAGCATTAGGTAGAAATAATTCTTCTGTGCATCATAATGCTTTATCCTATTCAATAGATGGATTATCTTGGAATATGACTGGAAGAAAACATTTCAGAACACAAGGACAAAGTCAATATTTTTGTCAACTAGCATATAATGGAATTTATTGGATAGCTGTAGGTGCTGGTGAAGTAAATGCAACAAATACTGATGGAAATACAATGTTATATTCTAGAAATGGATTAGACTGGATTGGATTAGGTAATGATTTATTTACAACTACTGGATATGCAGTAGCATGGAATGGTAATATGTGGGTTGCTGGTGGTCAAGGAAGTAGCACATTAGCTACATCAACTGATGGTGTTAATTGGACTAAAATTAATAATTCACCTTTTACAACCAGATGTGTTGGAGTTGTTTGGACTGGGGCTCAATGGATTGCAGCAGGTCATGGTGGTAATAAAATAGCTACATCACCTGATGGATATACTTGGACTGGTAGAGGAACAACTATATTTTTCGGTAATATGAATGCAATAGCTACTAATGGAATAATTACAGTTGCTTGTTGTAATGAAATTTCTGGAAGTGATGATGTATTAGGATATTCATATGATGGTATTACTTGGACAGGCGGTGTAACTACTTTTGCTGGTAATCCAGCAGGAACAACTGTATTATTTGATCATTCTTGCACATCAGTAGCTACAAATGGTAAAATATGGATTGCTGGCGGTAGAGGAAAAAATACAGGTGCTTACTCATATGATGGTATTAATTGGGTAGATAATAATGCTATAATTGGAAGTGGTGGCGGCGTTAATGGACGCACATATGGAATAGCTTGGAATGGTCAATATTGGATCGCAGTAGGACAAGGACAACCAGATTGTGTAGCTTTTTCTGTTGATGGAATTAAATGGATTTTAATAGATGATACAGATGATACACCATTTAAAACAGCTGGTTTTGGAATTACAAGTAGAAATAATGTTATAGGTGAATATACTGAAAATGAATTTATAGTCGATAAATTTATTCAACCAAGCAGTAATATTATAGTTTTTCATAATTCTGGTTATTATAACAATTATAATGAAAGTGAATTAGATAGTATTGGAATATCTATTAAAGGAGAAAAAGATAATTTAAATTAAATTTTAAAAAAAATATGTTTTTTTACTTATAAAACATATTTTTACTTTATTATTCATCTACAAACCATTTGCTTTTTTTACCACCATCATATGGTTTTGCATATTTATTTTCAATCAGCCAATTATTTATATTTTCACCATCTAAAAATATTTCTACTAATAATCTACCATATTTGTCCATATCATGACATTTTAATTTTACTACCTTATTTAAAATTTTTGCTCTTAAAAAGTCTCTCACTTTTTTACCATATTCTTTCTCTTTCAAATTTTTTGTGCGAATTTCTGGTGTATCTACTTTAATAAGGCGACAATTCCATTTATAAAGTCTATCTGGTTCTTTATCTGTTAATGAAAAAACAGCAGTTACCGTGTCACCATCATATACTTTGACCACTTTAGCATCACATTCTCGTCCGTCATAAGAAAAAAATTTGGTTTTTTTATCTACGCCTTCCCAATTAATCATATGTATATTAGTAATTAATTATCTTTAAATTAATTAAAATTTGTTAATAATAATATTTTTTTTGCAAATATTATTATATTTTGAGAGAAAAATTTACGCAACTGAAGTTAATGATTTTGTATAAGGATTTGATTTAAATGCAGATAATAATCCAGGATCTAATCTATTTGAGTCATAACCCATATCATATGAAGGTAATCCATTTGTTTCTCCCATAAATTCCTGCGATGGAATCATTGAAGGACCACCTGATGGCGCTGATTGTCTTGAATTTTTAAAGATGTTTTCATCTCTATTCATAGCCATATTTGTATCACTATTTAATAAAGACATTCCACCTTGATTTGGTCTTGATTCATATGTCTTATTTACATTATTATGCTGTTCATAAGCCGCGTTATATGGTCTTAAACCTGAACCTTGCGCTGAACCACCGCCAATATATTCGCTATTTGTTGTATCTCTCTGATTTTGAACTGCTTGATATTGCGCTACATCATTATTTCCTCTGCGATTTCCTTGACCTTGAACATTTACAAAATTCATTCCCTGTTTTGTTACCTGCATTTCACGATTTGTTACTTTTGTTTTGTCATATTCATTGAACATATGTCCCGTTCTAGCACCCCCATTTACATTACCACTCTGTCTTAAATTTCCAATTACATTCTCTTTACGAGTTGGGTTTAATATGTCAAGAAGTGGCGCAACAACAGCACGAGCAGCACCAAAAATTCCTCCCATACCAGCATTATCTTTATCAGTTGTTCTGTTATTCGCTAATATGTTATAACCTTTTACAGCAAAGTCATTTTCACCAGCAAAATTCTGCTGTTTCGCAGAAGCATTTGAAACTGGTAAACCACCTAAATTCTGTTTTTTACATTCTTCATATTCTAATTGAGTGTATGTCGCTTGACCAAGTGTATTACTTCCACCACCATAATATTCTCTTGTTGTATCAATACGATTTTCCATAGGAATTACTTGGGTGCTTCTAATAGGTTGCGCTTTTTCAACTCCAGTTGTTGTGAAAAATCGTTCAGGACCAGCTTCATAAAATTTTTCAGGTAAATGTTTTTCAACTTTGCCAATTTTTTCATTTGGACCTTGTGTTTTTATTGCACTTATAGCAGGACCTTGATGTCCATTTAAATCAAAAGATTGTTTGGGATTTGTATCTACTCTTAAATCATCTACTGATTTTGGCATCCAATTCTCTCTGCCTGTCATACCAGCATTGAAACCAGCATTACCTTCTACACCACCTGTATTGAAACCACGCTCATCTTGATTTCCATATCCTAAACCTAAACCTGGCCCTACACGTTGTTGTTCCCATAAAGTTACATTATTCATTTTCATTGATTCATTCATTCTTGACTGGAAAAAATCACTATTATTTGCTGTTCCATGAGCTAAATTTACATTATTATCAGGTTTGAATAAAGGGGCTTGTTCAGATTTGCTAAATACTTGAGAACCATAACCTTGTTTCATATCTAAAAATGATTCAGTATTATTGTAATTTCCTGTTGAACCTCTTATCTTTGCACCAAAATAAGGTTGCATATTATTATGTTTAAATGTTGAAACATCTACATTTTCTCCACTCATTAAATTTACTCCTTTATTTTCTTTTACATTGCTATTTTTATTTTCTACAAAAAATTTATCAGTATGCTGATTTGAATTAGCATAACTATTTACAGATTCATCTGTTTCTTGTTTTAAATCTTCCATTTTTCTTGTTTCATAATTTGAAAATGTCTCTTTTACTTCTCCTGTTAAAAATTGATTTTTTTGTCTCTTATCTTGTATTTCTTCTGAAAAATTCTCCTTTCTTTTTTCTTGTTCTGATAATATATATAAGCTTCCTAATACTACTATAGGTATAGCTACTGCTGCCATTATATAATACTAAATAATATATTAATATATTTATTTTTATTATAAATATATTAATTTTATCATATAATTATTTATTGCTCATTCATTCTAAAATAATCCTTCTCTACTATTCTTGATGCTACATTATTATGGAATGGGATACATATATGTTCCTGTGGATCCATATGTAAATATTTGAAATTATTTGGTATATTTGGTGTATTTATTGAATCTAATTCTCTTAATGTCCATGCTGGATCTGTTACACGAGGATGATTTGTTATCTCCTCATTATGTATTGGATATACGTCCTTCTTTAATAATAATTTATTACTTTCATGAATATTATCTTTTGTATCTCTATTTAATTTTCTTGTTAAACCTAATAAATCATTCTCTAATTCCGTTTTATTATTTAATAAATTCGCACCCCACTTTTCCATTCTTACAAATGGATCATTTATAAAATATGGTTTATCACCAAATCCTGGCACATTTAAATGATAATTTCCTATATTTGTTGTTTCTTCTAAATATTTTTGAATTCTACAAGGATCATCTGAAAATCTTGTTAATGACATCTATATTATATTTATAAATATATTATTTATTTATTATTCATCTCTTATTATTATCCTATTTGTTGTAAATCCCAAACTTAATCTATTTGTATTACTATATACACTATGCCAACTTAAATTATCACCATCTTCTATATTAAAATCATTTATTTGCCAACCCTTTTTTTCATATTTCGTCACCACTTCTTTTGTATCTTTATCTAAATATCTAAAAAAACTTTTATCATCTTCCTCCGCCCATACTAAATATATTCTTCTACCTTTTTTATTACTATTTGTATGCCATCCACAATATCCATTCTTTGGATACCAATATATTCCTTTTTGAGTTATTCTATCTGGTTTTATATTTGCAAAATCTATATTATCTTTTTCTCTATAAACTGTCAATTTTTCAACTCCGCTATAATTTTCTATATACATTTCACCTAATTTATGACGAATATCTATTAATAATTGTCCTAATTCTAACGTTTCCTTATTTTCTGTATAATAATCCTCACTTGATAAAAATATATATCTATTATCATTTTTTTTTATATTTCTTGCTTTTGTTATATCTTTATGTTCTTCTATTAATTTATCTAATCCTTCTTTACTTAAATCTATTTTAAATGTTGGATTAAAAACAAAGCGTTTATCGTGTCTATCAAATTTTAAGAGTTCAAATCTTTCTAATAATTTATCTCCTAAATCAAATAATTCTTTTTTTTTTAATTCTAAATTAGACATTTTCTATATCTTATGTTTTATATCTTTAATGTCTTTAATATCTTTAATTTTATATTGTTATTTAATCAATATCTGTATGTGTGAAAACCATATATATATATGGAGTTCCAAGAGCAAAATTAGCCCATCCACCGGTTGATGGTGCCTCCGCTTTCCAATGGTAAAACATAGCATCGTTTGTTCGCGGCGTCCTGGTATCATCCGTCTCACCATCCTCAATGTCGTGTACGCGTACTGTATCCCATCCAGGACTTCCATTATAATCTGGATGACTGTTGCTGCTACTAACTAATGTTGTCCATGTTGGCCGTTGATCACTTGGGATTTCTGTAAAATTATTAGCAAAATTTGAACTAAATGAAATGCCAGTACCAGGAACATTATTTTGCCCATGAACTCCTGTAATTCCTGTATTTGTAGTTGATACACCATCTTTCCAAGCTATTGAAGAACCATGGTGATGCGCCGAATTTTCAAAATCTGAACCATCATTATAATAATAAAATTTTGGTGTATTTGGTCGTATTGTTTCATCAAGCGTTCCATTACAATACCAATATTTAATAGATAAATAATCATTACCTGTCAAAACATGTTGTGGATGGGTACTGACCGACGGACGGGATGGACCACCACTTGCAGTAAAATTAGAGTATACATTAGGACCAACATGTTGCATAGGTTTAGCCCAATCATAAAATGTTCCTGTATCTGTTCCATCACCTACCCACCCATTACCATTTGGTCCAGAATCATCAGGATGATCTTTTTCATAAGCATGTGTTTCAAATTTACCAGAAGTACCATCCCAACCCCCATTTGATGTAGAGTTAATACCTATATAAAATTCACCTAATATACCAGCTGCATCAAAATATCTCATATAAAATCCTCTATTAAAATTCCAAGTTACATTAGCAGGCGCACTTCCCATTGATGCACCATTATCAGATGTTATACCACTTAAACTTAGACTTACTTCTAATGATCCTGACACTGGCGCACCACTCTGTAAAGTCCATTCACCAATATGGAATTTTGTACCAGATACAAGAGTCTGAGAGTCTGTTGTTGTAGCCCAAGAGGAATTTGCTGTAAAAGAAACAGAAGTTCCTGGAACAAAACTAAAACCTGATACAGCTGATGAAAATTCTATTATTAGATTTACAACTGTTGCTGTTGATGATGTTGTTGTTATTTCATCTGAATCGCCTGTATTATTACCTGTTGTATCAAAAAGCATTGTTACTGTTGTAGGAGAACCTCCTCCACTTGATACTGTGCTCCAATTATGAACTATATCTGAAAGATTGGTAGTTCCTGCTACTATTCCTGGTGATTCTGGAGTATAATTATTAGTATCATTCCAGCTATAAGTAATTGACCCTGTTTCACCGGCGACGCTCGCAGGGTCATTTGGGATCCAAAGGTAAAATGACCAGAACATATTTTCTACACCTGCTGCAATAGCAGAAGCAGAGGTGGATCTGTTGACTGTTCCGCCCATCCCCCTGCTTACAAGATTAGTTGATGCGCTCGGTGAGGCTACACCCGTCGACAAAGAAGTAATAGGATGATTAAACTTAACCCAAACCAGTATAGAGTGTGAACTAGATTGCAATTCATCTAAACCAGTACCTATATCTCCTGGTGTATTAGCTAGATGGAAATCTTTAAAACCATCTGCGCTCCAATTATTAAATGAAGCTGCTCCCTCTGCTGTTGGTTCAGCAACTGTAATATTTGAAATTCCCCACGCAACAGCACGTACATGAGGACGGAAATCATAATTCCATCTTAAATAATTTCGAGGCAACACAGTTGTGGAGATAGTCGCCCCACTAGTAACTGTTATACCAGGGAAACTAGTATCAATATACATATCTATAAAGCCATGATCATCATGATATTCAACAGTATATGTATACAAATATGTATTAGGAAAACCACCACCAGCTGAACCTGTACTATAAAGCTCATTTATTGTCACCGGCGGAGTAATTTGAGAATCAGCACTTGTTCCACTAGTAAATATTGGCCAGCCGCTCCTTGTAACTGGCTCACTAAATTCTATGTGTATCTCTATTCCTGTCGCGTAAGATCCCCCAGTGTTTGAAGTTGTCACCTCAACACAATCTCCATTTATATCCAGGTTGGAAACAGTATCACTGGCGATCCCAACGAAGTACCATTTTACAGTACAAACTGGCAATTGTGTCCAACCTATTTGACTACCATTAAAACCAGATTCTCCATATGAACTAGAATAATCAATCGCACGCAAATAAATATGTTTGGGTGTAGAAGTAGTAACACTAGGAATAGTAAAAGTAACAGAAAATTCATCATTGGAAGAATTGGAAGTACAAGATACAAAAGTTATTGACATATTATTATTATTGGAATTACTAGCTAAATTATTTAGAAATTCACTATCAGTTTGGCTTATTGGAGTAGAAAAAATATATTTTATAGTATATTGTAATGAATCGACGGAGGCACCTGTAAACATACCACTTGGAGCAGTCCACGCGGAAGTAGCACTTGGCTGAGTAAAATCCCAATTCCAAGTTATACTTGATGGAACAGCAAAATTTATATTTGAGTTACTGACAGGATGTACTCCTGTTATATTTAATGAAACTTGGCAAGTACCACTATTCGGGATCGGTGACGGCTGGGTATCAACAGATATGAAAGCTCGTACACCCGTAAAACCGGAAATCCAACCACTTGAAATAAGTCCGCCGCTGAGGCTGCCGCCGTCGCCGGTGAAATTAGCGGGTGACCCAAATGAAATCCTACTAGAAAGATGACCAGTGACACCAACAGTATAATCAATAATTACTATGGGATAATTGTAACTTATTGTGCTAAGTGCACCTATACCACTAGTACCATCTGGATCTTCAAAAAGAAAAGTTGGTGTTAAAGTTTGATCCCAATTCCAAGTTATATTTGGTGGTGGTTGAATATACTTACCAAGACTATTTGCTACCTGCGCCGGATTCGTGTCCCATACTAATATTGCTGTACCCGCATTTGGTGTTGCTGGCCAAATCGAAGTAAGAGTAAAATGATATCTATAACCACTACCGACAATTGCACCACTACCACTAGTGCCCACTGGCGAGGGGTTCATTAGAGTTGTTCCATCAGTAGTGAAGTGAAATCGGGGGGAACCAGTATAAGGTTCTATCATATCAAAAATTACTTTAAAATATGTCATGTTTGTTGTAGAATCAGTACCAAAATCATCATTATTAATATCAAAAAGCATAGTAACTGGAACAGGATCGCCATATTCAATATATATATCACTTGGAGTAGGACTTACAGCTGAACCTCCAAGATCAGTTACAGATCCATGATTATATTTAAATACTAAGGGAGTTGGGCTCATAGCAGTAGTTGCCGCAGGTATGCCTGAAAATGTCCATGTATAATTTGAACCACTACCTGAAACAGAACTAGCAAACCCTAATGGTATTGATGTTTCTTGTATATTACCAGTACCTACATTTAATACATCTTCGCTGAAATTAAGTACTCCTTCAATATTACCAGTAGCAATAAAACTAGTAGTATTAGGTGAATCAGTTCCATTTGGTGAACCAACAGTTCCATCTGTAAATTGAAAAGCAGTTATTTCTGGTACAATAATATCATGTTTCCAAGTCCAACTTGTTCCAGAAGAAGAATTATTATTTCGATGTCTGTCCATAAATGAATTTGCCTTTATACTAAATTCGCATTGTGTAAATGGATCATTACCAACAGGATTAGGAGTTATTTTTACTCTAAAAGTTTTACCTGCAAATGGACTTACATGTGTCATATCATCTATTGTACAATTTGTAGTATTAAATAAAGTACCTATACTTGTTGTATAAAAATTCGTATCAGGCTCACTTAGTGTAATATGCAAATAAATATGATTATCATTTGTTCTTGAATTATTACCTATAGTATTGGAATTACCTGTATCAGATGACAAATTTTCTGATTGTATTGTTGGAGCGGTAGTATTATAATCTATGTGTATTGATCCAGAATCATTGTTATTAGTAGTAGGATCTGTATTATTTTGTGCTCTATCCCGAAATGCACCTGTTTGTAATGCTGGTGTAGTAGTACCTGTGTTTAAATTTAGTTTTCCTGTCCATGTTATATTATCACTTGTTGTTAAATTTGTATGCCAACTATTAAAATTTGCACGTAGAAAGGCAACATCAGATTGGGCAAAATCTACAACTTCCTCACTCATTGTTATTGTTATATCTATTGGACTAATATTAGTATAATAATTGTCTCCTTCCCAGTTAGCACCCACACCAATATCACTACCAAAGTCACTAAAAGTTGTGAATTCATTTTGATTAATACTAAAAGTTGGAACTGGAGGTGTAGTATCAGGATACCAACTTATAGTTAAATTTGCACCAGGACCATTTGCTTTATCAGAATAATCATATTCTCCACCACCGGACGCTGGTTCTCCTAATAAAGTCGCCTGACATAAGGTTGAACCATCCGGATTAGTAATACTGGCATCCAAATTTAAATTAAAATGACATTCACTATAAAGAGGCGTGCCTACTTGATTATTAAAAGCGCTTATTCCACAATTTAATACAGTAAAATCAGTTGCTGTTAAATTAGATATTTGTTCTTTTTCTCCATTGGTATCTTCAAATGTAAGTCTTACCTCTATACTTGTTTCTTTACGAAGTTGTCCTGTCAATGTCATGTTTGTTATTTCAACACCTGAACTATAAAATTTAGTAATAATTGTAGTAGGTCTAGAACTATCACTATGTATTTCGTTATTTAATGAATGGAATCCTGTTCCAAAAACCATTTTTGATTATTATATATATAATATCTTAAATTATATATAAAATTCTACTTAATTTTTTTTAATCATTATCTAACTCTTCAAACACCATATATATTTTACTATAAGGATACCAAGTTGTCAACCAATTTGTTAATTTCCATTCATTATATCCACAACCACCACTACCAGTTGTATTTGATGGTGTTCTTGCTGTTCGGTAATTATTCTTATCATCTACTATATCTTCTACTCTCTTTGTCTCCCAATTTGTACTACCACTATTATATAATTGATGAATTGCTGTATTATTATGTATTGTTTGTATTGTTGGTCTTAAAGAAAGCGGTTGTTCTATCCATGAACCTGTTGTAATTTCTTGTAATGGTTCTGTTGTATTCCAATCACTATTGCTTCCATCTGGAAGATAAACATAAAATTTAGGTGGTAGTAAATATTCTCCTACATCTGTAGAACCATTTGTGTACCATGCTCTTACTTGTAAATAATCATTTCCTGAAAGTTCTCCATATTTTATTGTAGTTTCATATGCATTATTTGATAAATTTGTTCCATATACACCAGAAGGTCCTATTCTAGTATATTTTTCCATATATGGATGGAAATTATTACTTGTGTCATATCCAGCCCATCCTTCATTATTATTACTATTTAATGTTTCATAATGTTTTTCTACTAAAGTTGTATTTTTATGAATATCAAAATCTATTAATAATTGACTACCACTCAAATATTTCAATATAAAACCATCATACGCTATTAAATTTGAACCATGTATTGCATCTGCCTCTGTCGCATATTGTGTCCAAGTAAAAGATGCTGTTGTTCCAGGATTTCCATATGCATCTCCATAATCAGTACTATCTATTGTAAATGTATGAGTTGATAAAGTTGTACTTGTTATATTAACATCTACTATTAAACCTGTAATTTCTGTTAATGAATTTATTGTATATGATTCACCAGAATTTCTTGATTGTAATTTTACAATTGATAATGAAGCGTCCAAAGCATAATCAAAAGTAATTCTAAAAGTATAGTCTGTTGCAAATGCTGTATCACCATTTATTAATGTTGATGGTGATTCTGAAGTAATCGTACAAGAATTATTAAATCCTATACTAAATCCAGCCGCAGCAGGATTAAAAACAAATGATGCTGCTGATGCTCCCGTATTTACATTCCAAGTTAATCTGTCTGAACTTGGTAAAGCGGCAGGATAATTATTGTCTGTACCAATAGTGTTAGTTGTATCTAAATCTACTAATATTGTAGCAGAACCAGCAAAATGAGAATATACTGATAAAGTCCAAGAAAATTTTTTATAATTATCATCATTAGAATTAAGTTGTGATACACTATTACAAAATCCTACACTTGTATCATCTAATAATACATCTGCTTGTGTAAATAAAGCATCTGTTCTAAGAGGACGACTATATTCTACTTCTCCTCTACTATCAGTTAAACCATTTGTGTTCCAAGAAGATAATAAATCTGAAGACTCTGTTTCTCTAAATTTAAAGTAAACTATACTAATTAAAGAATAAATTAGTCCTGCAAATCTGGCAGACCTAGAACTAAAACCACTGCCTGGACCTAAATTCATATCAAAATTCCAAGTTAGTGTTAAACCATCCGGGGGAGGAATAACTGCTCCACCCGTATAATTTACTATTTTAGCTATATCAAGAGTAAAAGTAACAGTTCCAGAAGTAGCCACGCCACCTTGAGAAGCTTTGCGTAATTTTAGATAACCATCAGCATTCCAAAAACCACCACAAGCTGCAGAATTGCGGCTCATTCTACTCACTCCGACTTGTTCAAATGTCGTGATTGGATACGAATACATTTGTTCAATATCCATTATCGCTTCAAATTGTTCCATAGTAAAATAATCATCATGATCAACATGTCTACATTGTACGGTTGAACTTAGAGCCAATTGAAAATGGTATGACCCGGTGGTAAAACCACTAGTGACTTCTATTGCCCCCCAGGCAGGGTTGGGAGCAGTTGAAGGTACATTTATAGTATAACTTGGCTCAATGTGGGTTGCTGGTATGATGTACCATTTAAGTTGTGCATCTACTGGAGTACATTGCGGTAGTGTGCTCCAATTTAGAGTTAAATTTGGAAGAGAGCTATCTTCCATTGTACCTTCTACTGGAGTACATGCTAAATAATTAAATCTAAAAATAGTTGTTCCTGTTAGTCCTGGGTAGTCCCAAGGTTGTGACGGTACGGTGAGTAAAAACTTCCATATCTGATTTCTCACACCTAATGCTTCCGCGCTGTTAAAATTTGAAGCATTAGCGATACCACCCTGAGCAAATCCAATTAACTCACCAGAAGAACTAGTTTCAGAATCCCATACAGCTACACCAAGAGTAACATTCAACATAGCATGACTAAACTTTATATAAACCTCTATTTGGTGTGAACCACTTGACAATTCATCTAAACCAGTACCTAAATCTCCTGGTGTATTAGATACATGATTATCTTTAAAACCATTTATATCATAATTATTAAAACCACCTGGTTGATATGCTCCTGTAATATTTGACATTCCCCACGCCTCAGCAGTTACGGTTATTTGTGGAACAGTGCTCCAATGATGAACTATATTTGGAAGACTGCTAGTACCTACTATTCCTACTGTTGGAACAAAGTTCGGATCCGTGCTGTCGAGCGGATTAAAATCATGCCATTTCCAAATAAGCGTTCCTGATTCATTTGGATAAGTCTCAGGATAGGCCGGATGGGTTAGTTTTACAGACCATACTGTATCTTTCAGAGCAGGGTCTGTGTGGGTGAAATTGGACCTGTTGGTGATGCCACTCATAGCAAAGAGGTTTAAACCACCATACGTATTTGAAGAAGCCGGGTCGATGTACCAGGCGCGTCTGTTGAAAGAACTGACAGCATGACTAAACCTAATAAAAACCTCTATATCGTGGTTATAATATTGTAATGGATCTGCACCGGCGCCACCTATATCTTCTGGTGAATTAACTGTATGTATAAGACCAGCTAAATCAGAATATCCGGATGGAATGCTCGGTCGATATCCTCCTGGTACATTTATAACTCCCCACCCAAGAACAGTTACGGTTATTTGAGTAAATGACCAAGTAATATTATTAACAGTACCTAATGGTTTTCCACTTGTAACTGTTACACCAGAATTATTAAAAGTTATAGTTACTGTTCCTGATACAGGAGTTTCTGATAAAGAAGTTATTTCCCATTTATATCTCTTTGACCCGAGTGGTGTAAATGTACTATCCTGATAAGGCGCTGGTATATTTAATGAATTTTTACTAATACCACTTACAGCTTCAGGAAATTCTAAAATTATAGTAGGGTTAGTAGCATCAACAGAAGTAGTATTACCAACTCCATTACCAGTTGTATCAAACTCCAAATCTCCATTAACTGGTTCATTACTAAAAGGAACAGTAATAGCTCCTGGATCATTTGTTAAATTACCAGCAGCATCTCCTACACTTCCAACAAAAAATTGAAATCTTAAAGGAGGTGAAACTTGTGTTGTATTAGCTGGAACATTTATACTCCATGTCCATGCTGAACCACTAGTACTAGAAGTATTAAATGTAACTGCACCCAATCCTTTTTGTGTTTCTCTTACACTCGTAGAACCACCACTTGTTACTAAATTGTAAATTGTTTCAGAAAAATTCAATACACCTAATATAGGACCACTTGTCATCATTGATTTACTTGTACTACCATCATTAAATGTTAATGTTGTTGTTGGTGCTACATTATCATAATTCCAAGTAAAAGTAGAACTTCCTGTATTATTAACCATTGATCTTGATTGAAAAGAATTATCTTTAACTTTTATTGTAACAGTTCCTTGATTACTATTTGGGCGGACTATTACTGTAAATACATTATTACCACTTTGATGTGATAGTGTGTCAACAGTACCACCATTTACCTCAAATAAACCTGTTCCTTTTGAGAAAAAATTTGTATCATTTTTATTAATAACAATAGTCATAGTTATAAAAGTATCATTTGTCAAATCGCCACTATTTACATTAGAACCAGAATTTCCAGTTGAAGTAAAACTTGTTATTGTTCGTGAGGTTGTATCCCATTCCCAAGTCTTTTGAAATGCTGATGTATTATAATTAACTCGTGGTCCAACGTTATCAAATGTACCTGCACCAAGTGCAAGATCACGAAATCTAGTTGCTTCTATTCTAATTTTTGATTCTTGATCTCCAACCGACGCTGTTATTGCACCTGTCCATGTTACAGTATCACCAGTAGGATTTGTTAAACCAGTTGAAAAATAACAATTGGTTAAATCTACATGACTTGGACTAAAATCTGTATTTGGCTCACTTATTATTATTGTTACATTTTGTGTTTGTTTTTGTGTATGATAATTGTTTGTATATCCAGCACCAGGTGAAGTACTACCAAACTCTCCTGATGTTCTAAATTGAGGATCACTAAAAGTTACACTACTTATTTGTGGTCTAACTATATCACTAATCCAATAAAAATGAAAACCACCTGGGTAAGGTCTATTTGCTTTATCTGAAAAAATATAATAATCTAAATCAACACGACAAATTGCTGTTCCATCTTGAACAGTAGCATTCATTGTAAATTGATATTGATTGTAATTAGTATTAGTCCAACCAGTTATATTACAGTTAGTCTTTCGTAAATCACTTTCCACTAAATTTGAAACTTGTTCTGTTTGAGATTTACCATCAATAATATTTATCGTTACTGTAACGGATGTTCGAGATAATATTTGATTTTGAGTTGTACCAACATCTGTATTAAATGTTACGTTTGGATCTGCAAAATCTGAATGTATTACATTATCTAATGCTGAAAACATAGAAGAAAATACCATCGTATTATATATATAATATCTTAAATTATATATATAATTTATAACTTTATTACTTTAGTTTTATTTTCTAATCAATCTATTTAAATTGAGTAGCAGACATAAAAACAACATTATTTATTTTAGTAAGTGTTACAGCAGCATATTGACCATTTTCTATTTCTTGGTTCCATTGAAAATTAACTTTAGCATTTGTTATTCCGCCATGTATCCAACCTTGAAATTGTCCTGTACCACCACCATTATTTTCTATAATTATTGTTATTTGTGCATTATTTCTCATATTTGTAATATCCAATGTATGAACTGCTGTTGTCCAAGATCCTGACTGTATATATATAGTTCCAAATGTTTGGTCATTACAATTAACTGTTAATGTTCCACTATTCAAACTAGCTGTTAAACCTCCAAGACCACTATTCGGTCCCGCTGTGTCATCCATTTTAAATTCTGATAGCGGTCCAACTGTAAAATTAACAGGTGGTCCAGTATTAGTATCACCTGGTCCTAAATTTACCTTTCCAGCTCCATCTATTTCTAGTTTCATTTTTTCTTCATCATTTATTCTAAAGCTTATTTTTCTACCTGATGCTGTATTTAAATAAGTTGTTCCATCATCACTATGTAGTAAACAATATGAAGTCGCATTATTCATATCCAAATGTGAAAATGACGCCCAGTCTGTATCAGCAGCATTACTATTATAACCTATTGCCGCTCTACCTATATATGAAGTTACATCTTGATCTTTTGTAATTTCAGTTGTTTTTTTAAGCACAATTTTACTACCAGCATCAATAGTCAAATTTGTTCCACCATATAAAGAACCAGCATTAAAACTACCATCATTAGCAATAGACCACCATTCATTTGTATTATGCCAAACTAATTTTTTTGTAACACCAACAGTAGGTGTTCTAACTTCTATACCGCCTTCGGTTTGTAAACCATGTTGAGCATCTAATGTTATTATATTATCACTTAAATCTACTATTGTTGAGTTAATTATTGTTTGTGTTCCTTGAACTTCTAAATTTCCTTTAATAATTACATTACCAGTATTATTACCTATACCTTCAGGGTCTATTGTTAATGGATCTTTACTGCGAATTTCATTAATATATAAGTGTCTCCAATTTTTGGCTACAGTGCCTAAATCATATGTAATATCAATACATGGAACAAAATGACTATTTACACAACCTACACTTATATCACCATGAACAGTTAAATCTTCAGTATTTATCATTCCA